>ERZ773069.318-NODE-318-length-33387-cov-7.614875_pt1 | contig 33387 bp, 26 predicted proteins | sample MGYA00580619_ERZ773069 | MGnify/ENA primary metagenome ERZ773069 (study PRJEB29015, sample SAMEA2738007) | human oral metagenome | biome: human oral; feature: human-associated habitat; material: dental | place: China | collected 2108 ...
CAGCCGCAGGGCGTCGCGCAGCCGCGACTCCACGTGCCTGGCCTCGACACGCACCGCGGGGTCGGCGGGGTCCACGGCCCCGGTGTAGAGGCCCGTGAACAGGGGCCCGCAGATACGGTCCAGCGCCGCGATCCAAGCCTCCTGCTCCGCCACCCGTTCCTTCCTGAGTTGCTCGGCGAGCTGTTCCTCGGTGTGTTCCTTCTGCACCCGGTGGGCGTGTTTCCCGATGTTGGAGGCGCCGATGGCGAGCACCAGCGTCACCACACCCGTGATGATGATGGCCCCGTAGGAACCGATGTCGGTGCCGGCCGGAACCGGCCCGAACAGCCCCAGCGCCCCCGCGACGCTCGCGGCGACGTTGGCCAGCACCAATCCGGTGGCCTCCTTCCAACGCCGTCCCGGGATGGTCAGCATCATCATGGCGTTGGTCAATCCGATGGCCCACAGGTCGTAGCGGCTGTTGTCGGAGGCCAGCGACAGCCAGGCGTAGTTCGCTATGAGCAGCCCGATGCCCCAGGCGTTGGCCAGGATCGCCTCGTGGATGTGCAGTCCGCGCCTGCGCAGCACGCGGCTGGTCAGCGTCACCACGACCGCCGTCGCCGCGAAGAGCGCCCAGGCCAGCAAAGGATTCGGGCCGACGTCCTTCAACACCAGCAGCAGCCCCGTTCCGAGCAGGCTCGGCAGCGCGATCAGCGACAGCCACCGCCTACCCGACGGGCCGATGCGGGCCGCGTGCGGGATCGGGTTCCAGGTGAGGGTGACGGCGGTGCCGCCGACGATGTCGGAATGGATGGTGGCGTGCCCGCCGACCTCCGCCATGCGCCCGTGGATGCCCTCCTTGATGCCCATCCGGCTGCGCGGCACCTCGCTGGGATCGAAACCGGGCCCCCAGTCGCTGATCACGACGGTGCAGCCGCTGCCGGAGGTGCGGGCCGTCACCTGGGCGGTGCCGCCGGGAACGTGTTTGGCGACGTTGCGCACCGCCTCCCGGGTGGCCTCGGCGATGTTGCGGGTCACCTTGGACGGCAGGCTGGCCTCGTCCTCGATGCGCAACGCGACGGGGCAGCCGACATCGGTGACGGCCTGTTCCAGCGCGGTCAGCAGGGGAGAGGCCTCCAGGCCCAGGTCGGAGGTGCCCAGCCCCGCCCGCGACTCCTCGCCCAGCCGCAGCACCTCCTCGCGGGTGATCTCCCCGCGACCGCTCGCGACCTGCTGGAACAGGTGCAGCAAGGTGTCGTGGACGCGGCGGATGTTCTCCCTGCGGGTGCTCTCCAGCAGCCGGGCCCGATGCTCCACGCTCCGGCGGCGGGCGTCGTCGGCGACGCTGTCCTCCAGGTCCTGCAGCTGTGCCTTCATGGTGCTGTAGGCCAGTGCCATGATGCCGATCGCGACGAAGGTGAAACTGATGTCGAGCACCTGCTGTCGCCAGTCGAGGCGCGGCATCAGCGCGATCATCGGTATGAGACCACCGACGGTCATGAGGATCCAGGGGATGTTGCCGTCGCGTCTTCGAAGCAGCAGGTAGATCAGGATCGTCCAGACCCACAGGTTGGAGTGCCACACCACCGGGTCCTCACCGAACCACATCCCGGCGCCGGTGAGCCAGAACCCGATGGTGTTGACCAGCGCGACGGGCCAGGACAGCGGCAGGTCCAGGAAAGCGCCGATCGCGGCGAGCAGATGGGCCAGGGTTATCAGGGCCAGCCCGAACGCGGCGGGGCCGGGCAGGCCCGGGGCCAGCATGTCCTCGAAGGGGGTGAAGCCTTGCAGGATCGCGGCCAGGCCCACGCCGAGACCCATCAGTCGGCGCATTCTTCTGGCTGGTTCTTGGAACTGCATCGTTGGCATTTTCCCACGGGGACACCGGGCGGGTGGAACCCGAAGATATCTCCAACTCCTCGTCTTGAATCTGTTGCCTCAAAATTATGGTCAGCCCCCGAGGCTCCAGAGTAGCCTTGGGCCATGGAGAGCATCCGATGGGGAATCATCGGGGCCGGAAGCATCGCCGACACCGTTGCGGGAGATTTCGCTTTCGTGCCCCAGGCCGAGTTGGTCGCGGTGGCGTCACGTGACCCGGAGCGGTCGCGGAGATTGGCGCGCAAACACGGGATTCCCGTGATCCACCGGGACTACCGGGCGTTGATCGAGTCCGATGGCATCGATGTCGTTCACATCGCGACCACCCATCCCCATCACCGCGACATCGCCCTGGCGGCGATATCCGCGGGCAAGGCGGTGCTGGTGGAGAAGGCGTTCACCGTCACCCTCGCCGGGACCGAGGAGGTGGTCGCGGCCGCAACCGAGGCCGGGGTGTTCGCCATGGAGGCCATGTGGACCCGGTTCCTGCCCGCGGTGGAAGCGGCCCGGGAGGTCGTGGCGTGGGGGAGGATCGGGCAGGTGCTCGGGGTGCAGGGGGATCTGTGCGCGTTCCGTCCCTACGACCCGACGAACCGGCTGTGGGATCCCGCCACGGGTGGCGGTGCCGTCCTGGATCTCGGCGTCTACGTCGTCTCCATGGCGCAGGGGCTCCTGGGGGCGGCCCGGGACGTGCACTGCGTCGGACGGTACGCGCCGAACGGGGTGGAGTCGGCAGCGACGATGAACATCTCCTACATCGGCGGTGGCACCGCTGCCCTCACCTGCGGATTCGATGTCCACGGGCCGGGCCGGATGACGATCTTCGGGACGAAGGGATGGGTGGAGATCCAGCCCAGGTTCCACCATCCGACCACCATCTCCGTGCACCGGTCGGGGGTGTTGCCGCGGATCATCGAGGCCAAGCAGATCGGCAGGGGATACGCCCACGAGTTGATGGAGGTCAGCGACTGCCTGCTCGCCGGTCAGACCCAGTCGGCGACGATGCCGCTGGCCGACACCGTCGAGGTGATGCGGGTGCTGGAGAGCTGCCTGAAGCAGCTGGGCCGTCCCCAGGAGGAGGCGAAGGTCGAGATCTGAGGGTCGCTGGCCCTATTCCGGTTTTGCTGGGCTTGTTCACGTTTGCTTGCCTCACAGCGCAGGCAAACGTGAACAAGCCCAGCAAACCATTGCCAAGGCCAGCGAATCAGGAGTAAGGCCAGCAAATCGGGGTCAGGAGCTGCGACGGGCGGGCCAGGCAGGGCTGGCGCTCGCGAAACCGGCATTCAACAGGGCTGCGAGCGAAACTTGGTCGTTGGCCTCCCGCCAACCCCACCGGACGATCCAGTACCCGCACGCACGGATGCGTTGTTCGCGACGCTTCTCCGCCATCACGACATCCGCCGCGGACTGGCCGGGGCCGAGCAGCTCCCGGTACTTGATGCGTCCGTCGACCTCCCCGACGAGCCCGTGTTCGGGCCAGCCGAAATCGGCGCGGGCGACGAACTCGCCGTTCGCGTCGAAGATCTCGAACTGCAGCTCCGGAGCCGGGATTCCCGCCCGCATCATGTGGAACCTGCTCAGCGACTCGGCGGGGGACTCCACCCGTCCGTCGCCGAGCGCCAGTACCCGCCTGGCCTGCCTCACCCCGTGAAGCCGGGGATGCCTGTGCAGTTCGTCCTGGAGAAAGTCGCGTTTGAGACCGCGGCCCAGGGCGGCGTCCACTACCGCGAGACCCCATTCGAAGGGCGACGTGCGGGCCAGGTCGGTAACCGTGCGCGAGAGGGTGGTCACCGGTAACCCGGCGATGCGCGTGACCTCGTCGTCGTGGATGGCGGTGCGACGGACCCGGAGGAGGTCGCTGTGATCGCCATGCCCGGGGGTGCGGCGGGTCATGGTCACTTCCCGCAGCGACTCAATGGGCACCGGGAGGCCGTGCAGCACCGCGGCCGAGGTGTGACTGAAGACGCTCGAGTCGTGAACGTCGATGGCGGCCGCCTGGATTCGTCGGCGGTGCTCCGCGAACACGTCCGCCTGCTGCGTCGGGGCGTAAACACCGCGCCTGAGGCGCACCATTGTGCCGTCGCGGAGGTGCTGTTTGAGTTGGGCGTCGGTTACTCCCAGGGTCGTGAGATGCTCGTGGGTCCAAAGGGTTGTGCGTGTCATGAAACCATTGGACGCCACGTCGACTCTGCGCTGTCAAGGACCAGTTTTTCGCCTGTGGAAAACTCTCCCTCGGGGCTGTTCCCCGGCACGCCGGTTTGCTGGCCTTATCACCCTTTCGCTGGGCTTGTTCACGTTTGCCTGCGCTGTGAGGCCAGCAAACGTGAACAAGCCCAGCAAACCCGGATTAAGCCCAGCAAACCCGGATTAAGGCCAGCGGACCGGATTAAGGCCAGCGAAACGACGGCGGGGCCGGGTGGTGGTGGGACCGGGTGGCGGATGGGGTTTACAGAGAAGCCGCCATTCGGCGTACCGCCTCGGAGATGATCTCCTTCGACGCCGCCAGGTTGACGCGCACGAACTGGGTGGCCGACGGGGCGTAGTCGGTGCCCTGACCGAAACGGACCTTCGCCTTCTCGAAGAAATGCTGGCCCGCGTGGTCGAGGCCCAGCGGGGAGCAGTCCAGCCACGCCAGGTAGGTGCCCTGCGACGGCGTGTAGGTCAACTCCGGGATGGCGCGGTGGAGTTCGTCGGCGAAGTGCTGCTTGTTCTCGCGGATCTCCGCGGCGGCCTCCGCCAGCCAGTCGCGGCCCTCGTTCAGCGCCGTCGCGTGCGCCACCACCCCGAGATAGCTGGCCGACTCCGGAACGTAACCGCTGAGACCCTTGACCACGTCGACGACCTCCGCGCCCGGGACGATCAACCCGGCCTTCAGACCGGCCAGGTTCCACGACTTCGACGCCGACGTCACGACGAACGCCCGCTGACCGCCCGGCACCTGGTGGATGGGGGTGTGTGCCGCGCCCGCGAGGGGGGCGTGGATCTCGTCGCAGATCACGGCGACGTCGTGGGTGCCTGCCAGCTCCATCACCCGGGCGAGCTCCTCGGCGGTGTGCACCGCCCCTGACGGGTTGTGCGGGGAGCACAGCAGGTAGGCGGCGGGGCGTTCCCGCTCGAACGCGACCTCCAGGGCGTCGAGATCCAGGCGCCCCTCCTCGGTGGTTGGGGCCTCGACGATGCGTCGTCCCGTCTCGTTGCAGACCGCCCGGAACGGCGGGTAGATCGGTGGGTTGATGACGACGGCGTCGCCGGGTTTCGTGGTCGCCAGTGTCATCTCCCGCATGCCCGTCATGACGTCGCAGGCCAGCGACACCGTGGCCGGGTCGATGTCCCAGTCCCACACATCGGATGCGAAGGACGCGAAGGCCTCCTGGTAGTCGGGCAGCTCCGGGTAGCCCGTGTCACCCTCGGCGACCATCCGGGAGATCACATCCACCACCGCCGGTACCGGCCTGGCGTCCATCTCCGCGACGAACATCGGCAGCACGTCGGGCGCGAACCGGACCCATTTGATGCTGCGGCGCCTGCGGAGGGTCTCAAGAGGGATGTCGAAGATGGCCATGGGCCGATTCTATGGGGTTCCGCAGGCTCCGCGGATGAGCCGGCCTCCAGGGATGGTTCCGACGTGCTCGCGAGTAGTGGCGGGCTGTTTGACATCGCCGAACAGGTGGTCGCGATCGGGTGGCTCAGAGTTCTTTGAGGCCCTTTTCCATCACGGACCAGTTGTCGTTCCCGAAGTCGATTTTCCAGGGACCGTGGCCGGCATCGTAGTTGGGTATCCAGACGAAGTGTTTGTCGGAGTTGATTCCCAGGAACATGGAGGTCCAGTACTTGAAATCCGCTTCCATGAGCGCTCTGATCCAGTGCAGAGCCGCTGTCGTCAATTCGCTCTGTTTCTGTTCGGAAATCCATTCATGGTAGGCCTTGCCCCTCCAGATGACGGTCGCATACGTGAACAGCCTGCTGGGGCTGTGGTTGAAGCCGTAATCGAAGTTGATGAGCAAGCCGATTTTGCTCCATCCCCTGGCGGTCTCTTCACCGGCTCTGGAGAGAATTCCCAGCAGTTTGAACGTGTACTCGTCGTCTATGTCCTGCGACGGCGGGATTCTACTGGCGCCGGGCTCGTTCATGGGATGTGTTGCTCTTTTCTGCCGGATTGTTCATCGCGTTTGCAGCGCCAAGGGGCGGAGCGTCTTGACGTCGTCGATCCTAGCGGGCCAAAGGGTCAACCCGGGCGGGCTCCGGCCGGTAGATGATCCAGTTGCTCGTTGTTTGAACACCGCATGGTGTTTCAGGCCCGCAGGATGATTCGGCAATTCGTGCGGAAGCCGCATCGGTGTGCTGCCGGCGCCGATGCGGCCCGCCGGGTGGGTGTCCGTTGCGTCACTCCTCGTGCTCGCCGCGTCCCACGACTTTCGCGGGCCGTCCGTCATCGACGAGTCTCGCCACCGAATTGCCCGATTCGGCTGTTTCGCGCATACTTGGTCCCGCATCGCAAGGCAATGATGGGGCCATCACCCCGGAGCTGCCGGAAGAACGGCGCACGCTCACTAGACCCGGCCGCGATCGACAATCGAGTGGGACGCCCAGCGCGTCCAAGGAGGGTGGTACCGCGGGTTCCGGCTCGTCCCTCCGGTTCGTCCAGCCAACAACCGAGGTACCGATGAGTTCCTACAACGCAGTCCCCGCAACCGTTGATTTCCCCGCCCTGGAGCGCGAGATCATCACCCTGTGGGCTGAGCGCGACACCTTCGCGAAGTCCCTCGAGAGCACCGGCGACGGCAAACCGTGGACCTTCTACGAGGGCCCGCCGACCGCCAACGGCACGCCCGGGACGCACCACATCGAGGCCCGCGTCTTCAAGGACCTGTTCCCGCGTTTCAAGACGATGCAGGGCTACCGCGTCGACCGCAAGGCCGGCTGGGACTGCCACGGCCTGCCCGTCGAACTCGCCGTCGAGAAGGAACTCGGTTTCTCCGGCAAACCCGACATCGAGGCCTACGGGGTGGAGCCGTTCAACGCGAGGTGCCGCGAATCGGTGCTGCGGCACGTCGACGCCTTCGCCGAGCTGACCCGCCGCATGGGGTACTGGGTGAACCTCGACGAGGCCTACGTCACCATGACCCCCGAGTACGTGCAGTCGTGCTGGTGGGCGCTCAAGCAGATCTTCGACAAGGGTCTCCTGCAGGAGGACTACCGGGTGGCCCCGTACTGCCCGCGCTGCGGCACCACCCTGTCCGATCATGAACTCGCGCAGGGCTACGAGGACGTCACCGACCCGTCGGTCTACGTGCGTTTTCCCGTCACCTCCGGGCCGCTTGCCGGCCGGGCCGACCTGCTGGTGTGGACCACCACCCCCTGGACGCTGGTCTCCAACACCGCGATCGCGGTGCATCCCGACGTCGACTACGTCGTCGGCACGCATCCCGAACAGGGCAGCCTCGTGGTCGCGGAACCGCTGTTCGACGCGGTGCTGGGCGAGGAATGGACGCGCGGCCGCTCGTTCAAGGGCTCCGAGATGGAACGCTGGGACTACCAGCGCCCCTTCGACCTGGTCGAGTTCCCCGCCCCCGCCAACTACATCGTGCTGGCCGACTACGTCACCACCTCCGACGGCACCGGCCTGGTGCACCAGGCGCCCGCCTTCGGTGAGGACGACATGATCGTGTGCCGCGCCTACGGCCTGCCGTTCGTCAACCCGATCCGCGCCAACGGCACCTTCGACGACGCCGTGAAGCTGGTTGGCGGGGTCTTCTTCAAGGAAGCCGACGCGCCGCTGGTCGCCAACCTCGAAGAACGCGGCCTGCTGTTCCGCAGGCTCGACTACCTCCACTCCTACCCGCACTGCTGGCGCTGCCACACCGCGCTGCTGTACTACGCCCAGCCGTCGTGGTACATCCGCACCACCCGCATCAAGGACCAGCTGCTGGCGCAGAACGAGGCCACCACCTGGTATCCCGAGTCGATCAAGCACGGCCGCTACGGCGACTGGCTCAACAACAACATCGACTGGGCGCTGTCGCGCAGCCGCTACTGGGGCACGCCGCTGCCGATCTGGCGCAACGTCGACGACCCCGCCGACCTGATCTGCGTCGGCTCCCTCGCCGAGCTCGGCGACCTGGCCGGCCGCGACCTCAGCTCCCTCGACCCGCACCGCCCCTTCATCGACGACGTCGAGATCGTCCGCGACGGCGCCACCTACCGGCGCGTGCCCGAGGTGATCGACGCCTGGTTCGACTCCGGGTCGATGCCGTTCGCGCAGTGGGGCTACCCGCACGTCCCCGGCTCCGCGGAGAAACTGGAGGCCAACTACCCGGCCGATTTCATCTGCGAGGCCATCGACCAGACCCGCGGCTGGTTCTACTCGCTGATGGCGGTCGGCACCCTCGTCTTCGACGAATCGAGCTACCGCAACGTCGTGTGTCTCGGCCACATCCTCGCCGAGGACGGCCGGAAGATGAGCAAACACTTCGGCAACATCCTGGAACCCATCCCGCTGATGGAGGCCCACGGCGCCGACGCGGTGCGCTGGTTCATGGCCTGCTCCGGGTCGCCGTGGATGGCCAGGCGCGTCGGCGATGCCACCATCGCCGAGACGGTCCGCAAGGTGCTGCTGACCTACTGGAACACCGTCGCCTTCCAGTCGCTGTACGCGCGCGCCTCCGGGTGGGAGCCGGGCGCCTCGGTGCCCGCCGTCGCCGACCGGCACGTCCTCGACCGCTGGCTGGTCTCGGCCACCAACGAACTGATCCGCGACGTCACCGCCGCCCTCGACGACTTCGACACCCAGAAGGCCGGTGCGCTGCTCGCCGGTTTCGTCGACGACCTGTCGAACTGGTACGTGCGCCGCTCGCGGCGGCGTTTCTGGGCGGGCGAGGCCGGTGCGCTGGCCACCCTCCACGAAACCCTCGACGTCGTAACCCGGCTGATGGCCCCGATCATGCCGTTCGTCACGGAACGGGTGTGGCAGGACCTGTTCGCCGCCACCGACGCAGACGGACCCGAGTCGGTGCACCTGGCCACCTGGCCCGTCGCCGACGAGTCGCTGATCGACACCGGCCTCATGGGCTCGATGGCCACCGCCCGGCGGATCGTGGAACTGGGTCGCGCGGCCCGCGCCGAGTCGCGCATGAAGGTGCGGCAGGTGCTCAAACGGATGCTCGTGCCGACGGCGGCCCTCGCGGAACTGACCGCGGAGCTCATCGCCGAGGTGCGCGCCGAACTGAACGTCCAGGACATCGCGTCGTTCACCTCCGCCGGTGATCTCGTCGACCACGCCGCCAAGGGCAACTTCCGGGCCCTGGGCAAACGGTTCGGGAAACTCACCCCGAAGGTCGCGGCCGCGATCGCCGCCGCCGACGCGTCCCGGCTCGCCCGGGAACTGCGGGAACGCGGCAGGTCGCTGATCGACCTCGACGGCGAGTCGCTGGAGGTATCCGCCGACGAGGTGCTGCTCACCGAACGTCCCCGCGACGGCTGGAGCGTGGTCAACGAACAGGGCGAGACCGTCGCCCTCGACCTGGAGCTCACCCCCGAGCTGGTGCGCGCCGGCCGGGCCCGAGAGGTGATCCGGGTGATCCAGGAGGCCCGCAAGTCGTCGGGGCTCGACGTCTCCGACCGGATCCTCCTGCGTCTCGCCGCCGGGGCGGAGCTGCTGGAGGCGATCCGCGAACACGCAGGCCTGATCGCCGACGAGGTCCTGGCCGTCGACCTGCAGCAGGGCGACGTCGAGGACCCGACCGCGGAGGAACCGGAACTCGGCCTCAAGGTGAGGATCACCAAGGCCTGAAAACCGCCCGGGGCCGGGTTGGTCGTTTGGCTGTCGGTGGTTTCGACTCGGGTCGCTCGTTCCTCGTGGCCCGGTTCAACCGGCTTCAAGGGGCGGGCCCGACCCGGCCGTTCGCTTCACTCGCGGCAGGTGCTTGACAGGACAAATTCTGTCCCCTGTTTGGCGGCGCGGGGGTGTTCCGGTCCCATCGGGGGACCTTCCGGCATTAGGCTGAAGAGAAATCTGACGACGGGAGATAGTGATGTCGCTTCCTTTGGGTCCCTGGCGGCTTACCTACACGCCCGGCCAGTGGTTGGTGCTGGCGGGGCCGCGGCTGGTCGCGGTCATGCAGCCTGCGCCGCCGAAGATGTCGGTACTCGTGAATCAGCTGTGGACGGACATGCAGGGTGCCGGTTCGCTGGCCGCGCTGCTCGACGTGTTACGCGGCTATTCCCTGGACCAGATGCCGGACTTCGCGGCGTTCGTCTGGGACGGCGGGTCGCTGCACGGCCTGGCCCGCGGCCGGATTTCCGTCGTGGACATGGCCACCGGCCAGACCGCGCTCGACGGTTCGGGCGCGCTCACCTGGCACGAGGCCCCGTTGGGCACCATCCGTGGGCTTCGCGTCGACATGGGTGTTCTCGAATACGACGCGCTGCTCCACCTGCCGTTGATCGCCGGTGCGGTCGGCGCCTCGGCGCTGCACCTGACCACCGACCCCGACCAGCTCGTGCGTCTGCCCGACACCGAACACCAGCTTCCCGAACCCGTCGTGCAGCAGCCCCAGCCCGTCTCCGAACCCCTGGAGCCCGTCGCCATGCCGGAAACCCAGGAAATGTCCGCCGCCCACAGCGAGGACTCCCAGTTCCAGCGCCCCGGCATGGGCAGGGGATACGTCGAGGAACCGCAGCAGTACGGCCCCGTCGGCATCGGCGTGCAGGTCAACACCGGCGAGTTCTCCAACGTCGTCGGAGGATTGGTGGTCGGGCGTGCCCCCGACGCGGCGCGCGGCCCCATGGGATCGTCGCTGATGCGTGTTCCCAGCCCCGGCAACGACATTTCCCGCAGCCACCTGCTGATCGAACCCGCCGGTCCCGGCGAGGCACGCATCACGGACCTGCGCTCCACCAACGGCACCACCATCCAGCTCAACGGTGAGGAACCGTACCTGCTGGAGAACGGCGAATCGGTGACGGTCCCGATCGGAACGGTCCTCAACCTCGGCGACGGCGTGAGCCTCCGGGTGGAACAGGCCCGCTGAACCCCACCCCGCTTCAAGGGGGTGGCCGGGCCACGGACCCGACCACCCCCTGCCTTGAGGTGGAACAATCCGGTCACTGGACCGGCGACAACATCCCCTCGTAGAAGAAGACGGGGACGAAGTTGTCGGAGTAGAACGAGTTCATGTAGTAGTCGCTCTTCTCGGGGAACCCCGCCACCTTGTTGGTGACCACGGGGTTGTTTCCGAATCGCTCAACCAGCGGCAGCACCGGCAGCAGTTCGTTGAAGGCCTGCGCCAGACGGGTGGTTTTCGCCACCTGCTCCTCCGGCGTGCCGAACGCGCTGTCACGGATCTCCTGCTCCAGGTTCATCGGGCCGAGAACGTCGGTCTCCACCTGGAGACCGAAGCCGGTGCCCTTGCCCTCGCCGAGCATCGGGTAGTTGAAGTTGATCAGCGTCGCGTTGTAGGAGTCCGTCGGGAACGGGTTCGACGCACCCCAGGCCTGGATGGCCAACTGGAAGTTGCCCTCCTGCACGTCGATCTCCTGCTGGCTGGAGTCCACACCGATCGGGGTGATCTTGATGCCGAAGGCACTGGCCTGCTCCGCGAGGCTCTGGCCCGTGGCGGCCCAGTCGACGTAGTCACCGGGGAAGACCAGGTCGTACTGCGCGGGCTTGCCCTCGCTGGTGACCCACTGGTTGCCGTTCTTGGTCCAGCCGGCCTCCTGCAGCAGTTGCGTGGCCCGCGTTTCGTCGAGATCGTAGGCGGTGAGCTTGCTGGCCGCCTCCGGGGTCACCCATTTCTCGATGGCGTTGTCCGACAGGCCCGTCATGTACCGGACGCCCTTGCCGGAGTCGCCGAGGGAAATCGTGCCCATCTCGTTGCGGTTGAGGAAGAAAGCGAAGGCCTGACGCACGCGCTTGTCCTTGAACTCCGGCAGTTTGTTGTAGTTGAAGAACAGCGCGGGCCCGGTGTACGTCGGGGGACGCAGGATCGTGTAGCCCTGCTGCTCGAACTGTTTCGTGGTGGCGACGGGGAACCCGTCCGTGGCGTAGTGGACGTCACCGGAGAGCACCAGGGGGGTGATGGTCTCCGTGGATCCGCTGTGGACCGTGATGGTGTCGTAGCCCACCTTGTCCGCGCGATACCCGTTGTTGTTGAGGGTCAGCGTCAACTGCGAGTTGGTCATGGTGGAGGTGTTGATCGTGAACGGACCGGACACGATCGGCTGGTCGATCTTGACCTCCGCGATGCGCGCCGACAGGGCCTTCGCCTCGTCCGAGTCGGGGGCCGCCTTCTTCTTGAACAACGCCGCGGCGTCCTCGACCACCGCGCTGTACTGCGCGCTGGAGGCGGGCCGTTCACGCATGATCCAGTACACGGCGATGGGTGCTGGCGAGTTCAGCGTGAACTTGACGTTGGAGTCGTCGACCAGCTCGATGTCCTTGATGTAGTTGAACACCGGCTGCTGCATGGCGTAGCGCATCACGAACGTGTTGTACACGTCCTTCGCCGTCAGGGCCGAGCCGTCGCTCCACTTCAGTCCCTCACGCACCTTGTAGTTGAAGGTGAGGCCGTCAGGGGAGAGGGCGGAGGACTCGTCCGCGAGCAGGTAGTAGTACTGCTGCTTCTCCCAGTTGTAGATGCCGCCGGGCAGCATGATCATGTCGTTGAGGTAGCCGAGGTTCGTGGGAATGGAACCGGTCACGCCCGAAAGGGTGTGGAAGTTGCCCTTGGGGGGCAGGTCGAAGGACTGGTCCGCGCCGAAATTGCGGCCGGTGGCGGCGTTGTTCCCGGTGGGGGAGCGGCCGGCGGCTGAACAGCCGGTCAGCAGCATCGCCGTGGCCACTACCGCGCTCACCGCTGCAACGATGCAGCGACCGAGCCCTCGTCGTGCTGTCGTGTGGGTCATGATTCCTCTCTTGGTCGGGGGGTTTTCCTTGTGCGATCCGGGGATCTTCTGGCGAGTAGCAGGAGCAGGGCCCCGCAGCCGGTCAGCAGCGCGCCTGCCGCGAGGGAAAGGACCGACATCACCCAGGCTGCGGAACCGGCTGGGACCCGCAGCATGCTGATGCCTGCCAGGAGGGTGATCGTGAGTCCCGCGGCAATCGCCTGGCGGGGCATGCCGCCCGTCGTCATGGCGCACCATCGGGAACATCGGCGTCGTCGAACCTGATCATGGGAAGCGCGTCGATGAGCGCCTTGGTGTAGGCGTGCTTGGGCGCATCCATGACCTCGGGGGTCGGACCGTACTCCACCAGTTCGCCCAGGTAGAGCACCGCGGTGCGACCCCGCCAGGCGAAGTGCCTGGCCAGGGTGAAGTCGTGGGTGATGAACAGGAAACCGACGCCCAGGTCGTCGCGCAGCTCCGACAGCAGGTTGATCATGCTGCCGCGGATCGAGGCGTCGAGCATCGACGTGGTTTCGTCGGCGATGATCAACGCCGGTTCGGTGGCCAGCGCCCGGGCCAGCGCCACGCGTTGACGCTGCCCACCCGAGAGTTGATGGGGGTAGCGTTCCAGGAACAGGTCGGCCGGGGTCAGTTCCACCCGTTCGAGCAGTTCCGTTGCGCGCCACCTGGTCCGGTTCCTCCGGGCACCCAGGGCGGAGAGCAACGTGCTGAGCACCGTGCGGGTCGGGTTGAGCGAGGCGTAGGGATCCTGGTGCACGTACTGCACCTCTCGCCGGAAGCGCATGAAACCGGGTCCCCGCAGCTGCGAGATGTCCTGGCCCTGGTAGTGGATGCTGCCGGCGGTGGGTTTGTCCAGGCCCGCGGCGATCCTGGCCAGCGTGGTCTTTCCCGAACCGGACTCACCGACCAGGCAGGTCACCGACCCGGCATCGACCTGGACGCTGACCCTCGAGACCGCCACCACCTCGCGTTCCGCGCTGCGGAACCGTTGCGTGACGTCACGGATCTCCATCAACTTCTCAGTCATCGGCCCGTCCTTCCGAACGCTTCCTGGGGATGTGGGCCACGCGGTGGGTTTCGCTCAGCCACACCTCGGAGTCCTTTTGCAGCTTGAGCTGCTGGGCCGCGCCCTCGTCGGTGGTGATGTCGTAGTCGGCCAGCGACTCCTTGATCGTCCGCAGCCGGCCGGGTTCGCCGTCCCAGCGGGGGATCGTCTCCAGCAGCGCTCGGGTGTAGGGGTGTCCGGGATCCGTGAAGACCTCCCGGGCCGTGCCGAGTTCGACGATGCGGCCGTCGTACATCACCGCCACCCGGTCCGCGATCTCCGCGGCGAGCGCCAGGTCGTGGGTGATGAAGATCATCGAGAACCCGATGCGTTCCTGCAGCGAACGCAGGATGGTGATGATCGCCTTCTGGGTCAGGACATCCAGCGCGGTGGTCGGCTCGTCCAGCACCACCAGGCGGGGGGACAGCAGCAGCCCCAGGGCGATCAGCACCCGCTGCCGCATCCCGCCGGAGAGCTGGTGGGGATACGAGGCGAGCACCCGTTTGGGTTCCAGCATCACCATTTCGAGCAGCTCGGCCATCCACGCCTCGAGTTTTTCGCCCTTCGGGCTGCCCGCGTGGGCGCGAGCCGTCTCGACGAAGTGCTGCCTGACGGTGAGCAGCGGGTTCAGCGAGTTCATCGCGCCCTGGAAGACGACCGACATCTCCGTCCAGCGCAGGGCACGCTCCGCCTCCCTGGAGAGGCTCGTGAGTTTCACGGTGGTGCCTTTTTTCGTCTCGAACGAGATGCTGCCCGAGGCGATGCCGCCGCCCTTGGGCAGCAACCCCAGGATCGCCAGCGCCAGCGTGGTCTTGCCGCATCCGCTCTCCCCGGCGAGAACGAGCGTCTCCCGCGGGTACAGAGTGAGGTCGATGTCCCTCACTGCGGTCGATGGCTGCCGGTTCGTCGTGTAGGTGATCTCCAGCCCGGAGATCTCCAGCAGCGGCTTCGCACCAGTGGTCGGAGTCATCATTTTTGTTTCCCTGCCAGCCGTGGATTCAGGAGTTGTTCCAGGGTGCGCGCGAACCAGATCGCGGAGAGCTGGAGCACGCTCACCACGAGCAGCGGGGCCATGATCGACCAGGCGGCGTTGGTGAAGAACAACGCACCCTTCGCCCAGGCGTTGTTGATCATGATTCCCCAGTTGATTCCCGTCATGGGCGCCAGCCCGAGCAGGTACAGCCCCACCATCGCGTACGTCGCCCCCGTCATCGCGAAGATGAAGTGGATCATGAGGTAGCTGGCCATGTTCGGCAGGATCTCGCGGCCGATGATGACCGGTGTCGACAAACCGACGATGCGCGCCGCCTCCACGTATTCGCGTTCCTTCAGGGAGAGCACCTGGGCCCGGACCGCTCGCAGCAGCCCCGGCCAGCCGAGGACCCCGAGCAGCAGCGCCAGCATCACGGGGCTGTCGAGACGCACGTAGGCGGCCAGCACCACCAGCAGCGCGAACTGGGGGATGGTCAGCATGAAATCGGTGAACTGGATCACCAGGGAATCCACCCAGCCCCGCAGGTACGCGGCCAACGCGCCCAGCACTACGGCGATGCCCGTGGACACCGTGGCCGAGATGATGCTGACGATGATGACATCGCGGCCGCCGAGCAGGATCATCGTGAGGACGTCGCGCCCGTCGGCGTCGGTGCCCAGGAAATGTTCCGCCGACGGCGGGGCGTAGATCAGTGCGGAGTTGGCGGTCGGCACCTCGATGAACCACGGCAGGATCAGTGAGGCCACGCACATGAGGAGGAACACCACTCCACCGACGGTGCCCGTCACACTGGCCCCGAGGGCGCTTCGCCATCGGCCTTTTCCGGGGTGGGGGGCCCGGGCCCCGGTGAGGACGGTGGGATCGGTGGTGGGAAGCGGGGAGTTGCTCATCAGTGGGCACCTTCCACTCGGATCCTCGGATCGATACGGGACAGGAGCAGATCCGCCATCAGGTTGGCCAGCACCACCGAGACCGTGATGATCAGGATGAAGCCCTGGACCACGGGGTAGTCACGGGCCACGATCGCGTCGTAGAAGTAGTACCCGACGCCGTCGTACTTGAAGATCTGCTCCACCAGCGTCGAGCCCCCGACCACGAAGCCCAGCTGGACGGCGAACTGGGTGAACAACGGCAGGATCGCGTTGCGCCCGACGTAGCTGATGTGGATGCGGGAGCCGGGAAGGCCGCGGGCCTTCGCGCCGATCACGTAGTCGTCCTCGAGCACCTGTGTGGTGGAGGATTTCATCTGCAGGATCCAGCCTCCCACGGAGGTCAGGGTGTAGACGGCGATGGGAAGGGCGGCGTGCGTCAGCGCGTCGAGGATGAACTCGGCGGTGAATCCCGGTTGGACGCCGGGGGTGACCGTGCCCCGCAGCGAACTGACGTTGAACCAGCGCAGCTGGACGCCGAAGACCACGATCACCAGCATCGCCCACATGTAGTTGGGGACGGCGTTCAGCGCGGATGAGATGTTGGTGATCAGGTGATCGATCCAGCGGCCGCGTTTGTAGGCGATCAGGACCCCCAGTGCGATCCCGATCAGGAACGACAGCAGCAGTCCCATGCCGACGCTGAACAGCGTCCACGGCAGGTAGGCGAGGATGTAGTCGCTCACCGAGGTGCCGGGCGCGACGATGGACTGGCCCAGGTTGCCCTGCACCAACCCGCCGAGATAGGCGAGGTACTGCTGCAGCAGCGGGGCATCCGGGTCGTAGGACAGCAGCGAGGAGGCGCGCGCGAGCGCCTCCTGTCGTCCCAGGCCCTGCTGGCTCATCAGCCTCTGCACGTAGGCCTGCAGCGGGTCGCCGGGCATCCACCGCACCAGCACGAAGGACAGAGTGGCCACGGCCCAGATCGTGATCAGGCTCTTGAGGATGCGACCCAGGAGGTAGTTGTGCCGGATGCGGTAGCCCAGGCTCGCCTGCGGTGGGCCGCCGGATTCCCGGGTCAGCTCGGGACTGAGCTGCGCCGCCTCTTCTGCGTGAACGTCGTCGGACATGATGGCCTAGAAGGACGTGGCGAGTTCGACGACCCGGCCGGATTTCGCGGACTCGATGGCAGCGGTCATGATCTCGAGCGCGTGCCGGGCCTTGTAGGCGTCGGCGATGGGGGGCTCGCCGCTGCGGACGCAGTCGACCAGGTGTTCCATGAGCATGGCGCGGTGCAGTTCCTGTTCCCGGACGTTGTTGGCCCGGGAGAGGTCCTCCGGGTCCATCCAGGCGTCGACGCCGGGCTCCAGGTCCTGGACGAACACCTCGAGCGGGTTCTCGTCGCGGTGGTAGATGGCCATCGCACCCCGCCGCCCGAACACCTCCACCTTGGGTGCCTTGGATGCCAGGACGTTGAACGTCGCGTCGATCACGGCGAAGGCCGAGTTGCCGAAGTCCAGCATGAGCAGGAAGTTGTCGGGGGTGGTGACGGGGATCCGCAGCCCACCGAAGGGGCCCGTTCCGCGCACGGTGCGGACGGCCTCCGTGATGCCGCCGAAGGCCGAGACCCGCCGCGCCGGTCCCAGCAGGCTGGTGATCTCGTGGATGCCGTAGACGCCCATGTCGAACAGCGGTCCACCGCCCGGCTGGTAGAACCAGGTCGGGTCGAACGGCCACCCGTCGGGGGCCCCGCCGGGGCCGCCGTGCGAACTGCGCACCCGGGCGAAGCACACCTGCCCGATGCGGTCCTCGTCGATGAGCCGACGGGCCTCGCGGTACTGGGCGTAGAGCGTGTCGGGAGGGGCGCACACGAAGACCACGCCCTGCCGCTCGGCCTCCTCGATGAGCGCGTCGGCCTCCTCCAGGGTGGTGGCAAGGGGTTTCTCGCTCAGCAGGTGCCGGCCGCTGCGGAGGATCCGCATGGAGGTCTCGGCGTGCACGGAGATGGGAGTGAGGTTCGCGACGGCCTCGACGCGGTCGTCGCGCAACATCTCGTCGAGCGATTCGTAGACGGTGTCGATGCCGAACCTCTGGGCGATGCGCTGCGCGTGCTCGGGCACGACATCCGCGACCGTGGTTATTTCAACTTTGTCTCCGAGCGTGGTTAGGTTGGGCAGAAAACCGTCCTCGTCGCCGGCGATCATGCCGGCCCCGAGGATCCCGAACCGTAGCGGCCTCTGCTGAGTCATGACACTCCTTAGCTCCGTTGCACCAGATTATAAGTAGTATTAACTAACAGAGTTGACTTGGCAACACTGTGGAGAGGATTGACATGCCAACGGCCAGCGATCGGCTGATGGGCAAGGGCCCCAAACTCATCCGCGAGATGAACCAGCGTGTCCTGTTCGACTCGCTGCTGAGCCAGGGCCCGTCGACCCGTCCCGAGTTGGCACGCGCTTCCGGGCTCTCACAGCCCACCGTAATCGCGGCGCTCAACGAACTCGTGGATGCGCGGCTCGTCGTCCCGCTGGGCAACGACGCCCGCGACATGGGAAGGCCCGCCAAGCTCTACCATGTGAACCCTGCAGCCGCGTCGGTCATCGCCGTCGACATCGGCCGCGTCTGGGTTCGTGTGGCGGTGGTGGACATCGCGGGCGACGAGCTCTACCGCCACGATGTGCGCAACGTGGCCAGGAGCGCGACCGCGCTGGTGGAGCTGATCTCCGCGGAGGTCTCCCAGGCGAAGGCGAAGCTGCTGCTGGATTCCGGGCGGACCTACGCGGTCATCGGTTCCCCGGGTGTCTTCGCCCCGAAACGCGGCGTGGTGGACTACGCGGATCAGTTACCGGGCTGGCATCGCCCCAAATTGATCAATATGCTCAACGACGAGCTCGGCGCGCAGTTGCAGATCGAGAACGACGTCAACCTCGCCGCGCTCGCCGAGTCGATCCACGGCCAGGCCAGGCGCCACGAATCCTTTGCTTATTTCCATATCGGAACCGGCGCCGGCCTGGCCACCATCCTCAACGGGAAGCTGCACCGCGGTTTCCACGGGGCCGCAGGTGAACTCGCCTACCTGCTCACCGCCACGGGGGTCGACGGGAGGGCGCGCGTGCTGGAGGACGCCGTGTCGGCGCGCGCCCTCACGGCCTCGGCCCGGGAACTGGGGTTGGTGAACCCCACGCCGAAGGCCGTCCTGCAGCTGGCCGCGGCGGGGGATCCGACGGCCCGGCAGGTCATGGACCGGTTCGTGGAGGGCATCTCGGCGGCGGTGATCGCCATCAACGCCGTCCTCGACCCCGAGTGTGTGGTCCTGGGTGGCGGCATCGGGATCCGCCTCCAGGACTACGTCGCCGAGATCAGCGGCGCGGTGACCCGGCGCAGCCCGTTCCACGTCGATCTCGAAGTCGCGACGCTGCGCACCGACGCCACGCTGCGCGGGGCCGTCGACATGGGCCTGGAGACCGCGCGCAACGCGATGTTCCGGCTGGGGGTCCCGGCCGATCTGAGTTGACAAACTCCGAGTATTAATTAATACTCCTCAGAAACACGGTCCCCGCAGGGCCGAGAAGCGATCTGAGGTGAACTCGTGACTTCCATCAAATTCGCAATCATCGGGCTCGACCACTGGTACTCGGCGGTGCCGCTCGCGCGGGGGCTGAGCAGGCACCCGCAGACCGATCTGCCGCTCATCGTCGACAGCGATCCCGGGAGGGGCAGGGCCCTCGCCAGCGACCTGGGGGCGGAGTTCTCCACGTCTCTCGACGATGCGCTGCAGGACCCCGGGATCGATGCCATCGGGGCCTTCTTCAGCGTTGAGCAGAACCCCGGGATCTGCATCAGGGCGGCGGAGGCCGGCAAACACATCGTCTCCATCAAACCGCTGGCGCGCACCCTGGAGGAGGCGAGCGCCATCGTGCGGGCGGTGGAACGGGCCGGCGTGCAGTTCATCCCGGCGGAATCGCGGTCGCGGATGACGGATCAGAACCAGAGGCTCTTCGAGATCGTCCGTTCCGGCGAACTGGGCAGGATCGTCTCGGCGAACTTCGTGCTGTGCGGTGTGCTGCCGAAGGCGTGGGAGGATTCCGAGTCGCACGGGTGGTGGGTCGAGGAGGACAAGGCGCCCGGAGGCGGCTGGATCGACCACGCGATCTACCAGATCGACCGGTTGCGCTGGCTGCTGGGGGCAGAGCCGGTCGATGTCATCGGGCACGTCGCGAACCTGCGGTACCCGCAGCTGCCCGTCGAGGACTACGGCCACGCCATCTTCACCTTCTCCGACGGCGTGGTCGCCACCATGGAGAACACCTGGACCGGAGCGGACGGGGCGTGGCGGATCACCACCACCCTCAACGGGACCGAAGGGTCGCTGGCGATCGACACCATCGACGCGCACATCTCGGTGCTGCGTCCCGACGCCGGGGCCTCTCCCTCATGGGAACGGCTCGAACCGCTGGACGACGACTCCGACCTGATCCAGCCCCTCGTCGACCGGATCCGTGGGGAGAACAACTCGCTGGGCACCGTCCATGACGCCTGGCGCAACCTTGCCGCCGCCCGCGCCTTCTACGACGCGGCCGCATCCGGCACGAGACGGCCTGTACCGGTGCCGGCGGGCAGGAACACCTGAAAAACAAAACCATCCGAGAGAAAAAGTGAGGGGCTCCAATGAAGCACGCCCTGCGAATCCTCGTCGCCGCCTTGAGCATGTCCTTGGCCATGCCCACCCCCGCCGTCGCCGCCTCCGAGGAGGAGACGGTCAGCAACGCCTATCTGCACCTCGACGGGGCGATGGACGAATGGGCCTCGGCGCCGGCCCTTCGCATGCCGTCGAGTTACCACGGGGGTGTCCTGGATTCCTGGGACAACTCCGTCACCTACGACAACGCGCTGGTGATCATCGTCTACGCCAACCGGAAGAACAACGCCGATTCCCTCGACCGGGCGAGAACCATGGGTGACGCCCTGCTGCAGATGCAGGCGAAGGATCCCATCGGTGACGGGCGCGTGAGAAACGCCTACGGGCCCGAGCACCTCTTCGACGCCAACGGCGTGCCGAACATCCAGACCTGGGGATCGGCGTCCGGCAACCAGGCCTGGGCCGGAATGGCGCTGGCCCATCTCGCGCACGTCACCAAGGACACGAAGTACCGCGACGGCGCGCTGCGCATCGGGGAATGGCTGCTGCGGGAGACCAAGGACACCCGTGGGCGTGGCGGCTTCACCGGCGGCTACAGGTCCGATGGAACGAAGATCGAGTGGAAATCGACCGAGCACAACATCGACATGGTGGGTCTGTTCGGGATGCTCCACCAGCTGACCAAGGACCGGAAATGGCGTCGCGCCCGCAAACACGCCCGCAAATTCGTCAAGAGCATGTGGGACAAGAAGGAGGAGCGCTTCCACATCGGGACGAAACCCGACGGCGTCACCATCAACCGGGACGAGTACATTCCCGAGGACGTGCAGTCCTGGGGTTATCTCGCCCTCCGATCGGACCGCTACCGCCGGGCACTGGACTGGAACATCGCCCACCTCGAGGTGACCGACAACTCCAATCCCTCCCAGCCGGTCGTCGGTGTGCGGTTCGCCTTGCAGATCAAAAAGGAACATAAGGGAAAAAACGACAACACGGTCTGGCTGGAGGGCACCGCCCACATGGCCCTGGCGCTGCGGGTGAGCGGCAAGAAGAAGCACAAGAAGCGGGCCAAAGTGTATCTGGACAACATTCACAAGGAGCAGTTGTCCGGGCCGAACGCGGACGGCAAGGGAATCCAGGCCAACTCGAGGGAAGGCAACTCCGGTGGCGACGACACGAACCACACGAGCCTGCACACCGGCGCCACCGCCTGGTACATCATGGCCAAGCAGGAACTGAATCCGTTCCACCTCGCCAAGAAGTGAACCGGGACGCGATCCTGTCATGACCAACATCACGGAGCCGGGCCGGATTCCGGAGAGCCGTAAGCAGTTCCACGCACCATCCGCCCTGGCCATCGACATCGGTGGCACAAAAACCGCATTCGCGTGGGTGGGGGCGGACGGAGGCATCATCGATTCGTTCCGGGTGCCCACACCCGCTCCGGAGACGGCGCGCGACGAGGCGCTGCAACAGTTGCGGGGTCACGTGCGGCGGGTCCGGGGGTGGCACACCCGGTTCGGCGCCTGCATCGTGGTGCGTCCGGGGCTGATGAGCTACGACGTCGTCGAACTCTCCCCGAACACCCCCGCCTGGGAGGACGCCGCCCTGGCGCAGCTCGTGCGCGACGAACTCGGCGAGGTGCACATCCGTTTCGAGAACGACGTGCGCGCGGCAACCTACGGCGAGATGGTGGCCGGGAGGCTGCGGGACGTCGATCCCGGCCTGTACGTCAACCTCGGCACCGGGGTGGCCGCCGCGCTGGTGGTGAACGGCCGCATCGTCGTAGGGGCGCACGGGGCCGCGGGCGAGATCGGCTACATGAAACCGAGCCCGGTGGCCGATGCGGTCAGGGGCGACGGCGTGCCGCCCGCGCCGTTGGAGGAACTGCTCGGGGGGCCGGCGCTGGGCAGGCGGGCCTCGAAGATGCTGGGGCGGGCCGTGAGCCCACGGGAGTTGTTCGCAGCGAGGGACCTGGTCTCAGCCGCGTTCGTGGGTGAGACGGCGGCGCTCATCTCGACGATGCTCGGGAATCTCTGCACGCTGCTGGATCCGCAACGCATCGTCTTCGGCGGTGGGCTGGCCCGCTCCTTCGACCGGTGGGCACCCGTCGTCCGGTCCCACATGGCTGCCAGCTTCCCCTACGTCCCCGAGCTGGTCGTCTCCCAGCACGTCGCCGACGGGTCGCTCTTCGGCGCCGCCATGCTGTGTAGCACAGATTTACCGCAACGGTGACGCCCCTGCGCACCCGACCGACAGGATCACATCCATGACAGATGTCCGAGTACTCATGTTCGGCGCCCACCCCGATGACTGCGAGTTCGAATCGTCCGGGCTGGCAGCGCTCGTCACCCGGGCCGGTGGGGTGGTGCGGTTCGTCTCCGCCACCGACGGTTCCAGCGGCCATCACGAGATGACCGGCCCGGAACTGGTGGAACGCCGTCGCGCGGAGGCCCGGGCCGGTGCAGCAGCGGTCGGGGCGACGGTTACCAACCTCGGGTTCACCGACGGCTGGTTGTTCCCCGACCGGGCGCTGCGCGAGGCGGTGATCACAGCCATCCGGTCCTTCGGGCCGCACGTCGTGGTGTCCCCCAGGCCGTCCGACTACCACCCGGACCACCGGGCCATCGCGACGGCGGTGCAGGACGCGGGTTATCTCCTCATGGTGCCGGGCATCGTCCCCGACGCGCCGGTGCCGGAAACCCGGCCGGTCATCCTGCACACCCACGACCCGTTCACCGACCCGAGGCCGTTCCGTCCCGACGTCGTGTTCGACATCGACGCGGTGCTGGAACGGAAACTGGACGCCATCATGGCCCACGAGAGCCAGATCCGCGAATGGCTGCCGCACATCAACGGATTCGCGGCCGAGGTGCCCGATGGGGAACCCGCACGCACCGAGTTCCTCCGCCGGCGGGAGCGGGAGAAGACCAACCGGATCGCGGTCAAGTTCGCGGACGAACTGAGGCGGCGCCACGGACGTGTCCCCTCGGCTGCGGAGGCCTACGAGATCTCCGAGTACGGCGCCCCCGCGGATGCCGACCACGTCCACGAGCTGCTCGGCATCCTCCCCTAGGCCGTTCCCGGCTGCGGAGCCCTAAACCTTCGTGCGGTGGAAGTTCAGGTGGGAACGCGACGGGGTGGGGCCCCGCTGACCCTGGTAGCGGGAACCGTACTCCTTCGAGCCGTACGGGTGCCGGGCCTCGGAGGAGAGCCGGAAGAAACACAGCTGACCGATCTTCATGCCCGGCCACAGTTTCACGGGCAGCGTGGCCATGTTCGACAGCTCCAAGGTCACGTGCCCGGAGAAACCCGGGTCGATGAAACCTGCGGTGGAGTGGGTCAGCAACCCCAGCCGGCCCAGCGACGACTTGCCCTCCAGGCGGGCCGCCACCGTCGCTGGCAGGCTCACCTGCTCCCACGTCGAACCGAGCACGAACTCACCCGGGTGCAGTACAAAGCCCTCCTCGTCGCCGACCTCGATCAGCCGGGTCAGTTCGGATTGCTCCTCGGCGGGGTCGATGTGCGGGTAGCGGTGGTTCTCGAACACCCGGAAGAACCGGTCGAGACGCACGTCGATGCTCGACGGCTGGAGCATCGCGGGATCCCACGGCTCCAAGGCGATCCGCCCCTCGGTCACCTCGGCCAGGATGTCTCGGTCGCTCAAAAGCATGCACTGAGCCTAATGGTTACGGGGCCGGGGCCGGGGGATGCCGACCAATGGCCAGCCCGGTGTCGTAGCTGGTTCGTTGCTCCTCTCAAGACACGTTCCGGCGCGGTTTTCACCATCCGCCGGGACAACCGGCGCGGCTACCCTGCGACGCCTCATCCGCTGGCACCCCCTCGGGCAGGCCGCGGGATAACCTTGGATTCATGTCCCCGGATACCATGTTTCGGCTGCACCGCCTCCGGCTCAAGAACTATCGCAGCATCAAGATCTGCAACCTGTCTCTGGGGCCTCTGACGTTGCTGGTCGGTCCGAACGGGTCCGGAAAGTCCAATGTGCTCGACGCCCTCAGGTTCACCAGTCAGGCGCTCGGCGAAAACTTGGACAATGCGCTCAGGGAACGCGGCGGCATCGCCGAGGTGCGGCGCCGTTCAACGGGGCATCCGACGCACTTCACCATTGCCATGACCTTCGTGATGGGCGCAGGACGGCAGGCAGGTGAGTACGAGTTCGAGATCGGGGCGGCAAAAGGCGGTGAATATCGCGTTTCCCGGGAGATGTGTCGCATTCGTTCCGGCGAATTCGGTTCGGAGGACCGGTTCTTCGAGACGCGCGCCGGGCAGCTGATGAGCAGTTCCGAGGAACGACTGCCCAGGATCTTCCCGGACCGGCTTCTGCTGGTGGCGCTCTCCGGGCAGGAACCGTTCAGGCAGCTCTTCGACGGGCTCGCGTCCATGGGGGTGTTCAGCCCCGCCCCCGAGGCCATGCGGGTCGTCCAGAAACCCGACCCCGGCGACCTGCTCCGCCGGGACGCTTCGAACATCGCGTCGGTGATCGAACGGCTCAGACGCACCGATCTGCCCGCCAAGGCCAGGATCGAGGAGTACCTGTCCCACATCGTGCCCGGGGTGAAGGCGATTCAGCGCGTCGGTGTGGCCAACTGGGAAACCCTGGAGTTCCAGCAGGAGGTGCAGGGAGCCGCCAACCCTTGGTCCTTCCAGGCGTCCTCGATGAGTGATGGAACGTTGCGGGCCCTGGGGGTGTTGGTGGCGTTGTTCGCGGGAACGGGGGAGGTGATGAGCCCGGTCGGGATCGAGGAACCGGAATCCGCCCTGCACCCGGCGGCATCGGGTCTGCTTCTCGACGCGATCCGCGACGCGAGCCAGCGAAGACAGATCCTTGTCACGAGCCACAGCCCCGACCTGCTCGACTCGCCGTCCATCACTGTCGATGAATTGCTAGCGGTGCGTTCGGTCTCGGGAACCACTGTCGTGGATCGGCCTGACGCGGCGGCGCAGGTAGCGCTGAAGGAATCCCTCTTCACCGCGGGTGAGCTTGTTCGTGCGGATCAGCTCCAGCCGGAAATCGGTGGCGTCGCATGGTGAGAATTGCTTCCGTGGTGGAGGGCCACGGCGAGGTGGAGGCCCTCCCGGTGCTGATCCGCCGCATCTGTGAGGAGCAGGGTGAATACGGGCACGAGGTCGGGAAACCTCACAGGATCCATCGACCAGAGATGCACACGCCGAAGGTTCTAGCGGCTGTTCGGATCCAGCGGGCGCGGGTGGGGGAGAGCGGAATCGTCGTTGTGCTGTACGACGCGGACGACGACGAGTGGGAGGCGGCAAAAAAGAGCACTCAGGAGCAGCTGGGGCAGGAACGGGCCGTCGTCGCCGTCGCGGTGCGGGAATATGAGGCATGGTTCCTGGCGGCCCTTGAATCTCTCGGTGAAAGTCGGGCGATCAAACAGGGTGCTCGCTTCGATGCCGATCCCGAGCAGCCCCGCAACGCTAAGAAACAGCTCGAACTGCACATGACCGAGTCATACCGGGAGACGCTGCACCAGCCGAAGTTTTCAGCACTCATGGATCTTGATCTGTTGCGTCGCAGGAGCCCTTCTTATGGCCGTTTTGAGGACGACTTGGCCGCGGCATTGAAATTGAGTCGGTGAAGAGGTCTACCCTCTTCGCATGAGACCTCTGGACGGACTTGGCGTGAGCCGTGGTGAGGGGGCCATGTTGAGTCCCCTCGCCCGCGACCACTCAGTGCTGCAACACCACTTCCCCCGCGGCACGGCCCGCCGGGTGCTTGCGCAGGCGAGGCCGTTCAAGGGGTGGTTCATTGTCTTCGCGGTCGCTGTGCTGGGAGGCAGCGCCACCACCGTGATCCCGATGATGTTGTTCCAGCGCATCATCGACGACGGGGTGCTCGCGGGAAACACGGGTCTCGTGGTGCAGCTGGCGCTGGTGGTTGCAGCGTTGGCGCTGGTCGGCATGGGACTGGGGCTGCTGGAACGCTGGTGCTCGGCGCGGATCGGGGAGGGCCTGACCCACCGGCTGCGATGCCAGCTCTTCGACCGCGTCAGCAGCATGCCGCTGGCCTTTTTCACCCGCTCCAGCACGGGCAGGCTCGTCTCCCGCATCGTCGGGGACGTCGCGGGTGCGCAGCAGGCGTTCACGTCGACGTTCTCGCAGGCCCTCAGCAACGCCACCACCCTGCTGCTCGTCCTGGGTTCGATGCTGTTGCTGTCGTGGCAGCTGACCCTGGCGGCCCTGGCACTGCTGCCCGTGTTCCTGGTGCCCGCGAAACTGGTGGCGCGGCGCACGGCCCGCCTGGCGCGCCTGAGGATGGACCATCAGGCGCAGCTGACCGAGACCATGACCGAGCGTTTCACCGTCTCCGGGGCGATGCTGGTGAAGCTGTTCGGAAACCCACGCGGCGAGTCCCGGATGTTCGAGGCCCAGGCCGGGCAGCTGGCCCGCGACGGGGTGCAGATGGCGATGATGGTGCGCATCTTCCTGTCCACCCTGACCCTGGCGGGGGCGTTGGCCACCGCCGTGTTCTACGGCCTGGGTGGCAACGCGGTCATCGGGGGGCAGCTCAGTCTCGGTACCCTGACCGCCATGGTGGCGCTCCTGGCGCGCCTGTACGGGCCCTTGACGCAGCTGAGCAACCTGCGGATCGACCTGATGACCGCCATGGTCAGTTTCGAACGGGTCTTCGAGGTGCTCGACCTCAAACCCTCCATCTACGACGCCCACGACTCGATCAACGTACCGGGTCCGCCGAGCATCGAGTTCGACAAGGTGTGGTTCACCTACCCCACGGCCTCGGAGGTGTCGCTGCCGTCCCTCACATCGGAGGCCGAGAGGGAACAGAAACGCGGCGACAAGGTGCTGAGCGAGATCAGTTTCTACGTCGAACCCGGACAGACGGTGGCGCTGGTCGGGCCGTCCGGGGCGGGCAAGACCACCATCACCCACCTGGTGGCGCGCCTCTACGAGGTCGAGTACGGGGCGGTGCGTGTCGGCGGCGCCGACGTGCGGGGACTGAAGCAGGCGAGCCTGCGCAACACCGTCGGATACGTCACCCAGGACGCGCACCTGTTCCACGACACCATCCGCGCCAACCTCCAGTACGCCATGCCGAAGGCCGAGGAGCAGCAGCTGTGGGAGGCCCTCGAGGGGGCGCAGCTGGCCGACCTGGTGCGCGGCCTCCCCGATGGGCTCGACACCGTGGTGGGGGAGCGGGGCTACCGGCTCAGCGGCGGGGAGCGGCAACGACTGGCGATCGCCCGGCTGCTGCTGAAGTCGCCGCCCGTGATCATCCTCGACGAGGCCACCGCGCACCTCGACTCCACCTCCGAACGCCTCGTCCAGCAGGCCTTGGACGTCGCGCGGCAGGGCCGCACCGCGATCGTGGTCGCCCACCGGCTGTCGACGGTGCGTTCCGCGGACCTGATCCTGGTGCTCGAGAACGGCCGGATCACCGAACGCGGCACCCACGACGAACTCCTGGCCGCCGACGGCGCCTACGCCAGGCTGTACCAGCACCAGTTCGACGCCTCCGGCTAGGGTTTCAGCGTCATCACACCCGGTGGGTGCTTCCGGTCAGCTCGTGGAGCACCTCGACGTGGCCGTCGTCGCCGGTTTCCTCCCCGGCCGGGCGGAACCCCGTCTTCGCCAGCACCCGCAGGCTCGCGGCGTTGCCGGCTCGGACCCGCGTCGAGACCACATCCAGGCCGAGGCCGTCGAACGCCCACCCGCACACGAGCCGGAGCGCGCGGGTCGCGATCCCGCGTCCCCGGTGGGCCGGGTGCACGAAATAGGAGACGTTCCAGCGGCCATCGTGGAGCTTCAGGTCGATTCCTCCCGCGAACCCGGCCGGGGCACGGATCGCCCACGTGAAGGAATCGGGCTCCGCGTCGTTCGCAACCCGCTCCAGATGGGTCCGGCAACGTTCCACACCCGGCCGGCACGGCCACCCGAACCAGCGGGCGCACTCGCCGTCCTGCGCATCCGACCAGTCCTCGGCGTCACCCACGTCCGGTGCCTCGAGCACAAGGTCGTCCGCGACCAGCCGGGGAGTCCTCATGGCGCCCAGCCTAATAACCCGACGTGTGTCATTGGATTGCTGCACGTTTCGTGGGCGGTGACGAAAAACAGGTTCAATCGAACACATGAGGCACGAGTCCGTGTCGTGAGACTTGTTCACGGCCATCACCAAACGTGCTCCGGCCAAGGGTTCCGCCGGCCGACACGCCGCCTGAGAATAAACCTCCTGGTGTCGATGGGCCCACAAAACCGGTGGGGCGCAATGGTGTTGCAACCGAGTCTCTCGGGGACGGTTCCCCGGCTCATGCTTCTTGGAGAGTCTGGTGAGGTGTCACGCCTGTCCGAAGGTCCGCACCACCGTGCCGGTGGCCGATCTGGTGAGGTGTTTCGATCCGGCCTTGTCCACAAAACGCCCTGAAGAATTGGCGGTGCGGAACTGTCGGCCGGCCAAGGGTGTGACGATTCTTTCATTCAGTTTCGGGGAGCGCGAAGGCTCCCCTGACCCGTCTGCACCAATCACCATGAACAAGTATGGTAGCCGCTGTTTCGGTGGGAAGATCCAGTGGCTGTCACGTGCAACGTCGCAGCAGATGTCATTCAACGCCACATGCAGAAAGAAACCAGTCAACCGGAGAATTCTAGCGCACCAGAAGAAAAGCGATCAAGGGTGTGGTTTCATGGATTGAAGCCTGCTACAATCAAAGCGGGTTTCAACTCGGTGATTGGGTGTCGCACCCCGAAGGAAATCCATCAAGGCAAGAGAAGCAAAGCGAGGTGGCAGTCTAAACCATAATCCAAGGTTTTGCCGCCATTCACAAACCTGTAGCAGCCCAACCGAAGCCAAGGGCTCCGTACCGGGTGTACTGGGAAGATCGGAGATGAGTGTTGAATAACTGGATTCGAGTACTGCGGCTCATTTGGTCGACGGGACGCGGCGGTGTCCTCGGAATACTTGTCTCGACCGCGATCGACGCCCTCGTGCCCGCAGCCCAAGTTGTGCTTCTGGGACTTACGGTCAATGCCGTCCTCAATGCTGCGGACGCCGCAGACCTCTTGATCTACCCATTGCTATTTGGGCTCGTTGCGTGTTTTGGCCTGATTCTCACCACCTTGCAGAGCTATTGGCAGGCCTCACTTGAGCAGAAGGTGTCGAATACCTTCAACCTGAAGCTGATGGAGAAGTCAGGGGAACTGAGTCTTCCGGATTTTGAGAATCCCAAAGTGTATAACATGCTTCAGCTCGCCACGCGTGAGGCGACCAGCCGCCCCTACCAGCTGTTCTCGCAATTGGTGGCCACCGTGTCGGGTGGAATTTCGCTGGTGACGGTCACCGGAATTGTTGTCACTTGGAATCCGTTGGTCGCGTTGCTGATCCTCCTGTCACCCGTACTGCCTGTGCTGGTGAATCAACTTTTCGTGAAGCGGCTTTGGCAGGTGGAGCGCAACCGTTCTGAGGAAAGGCGTCGAGGGCAGTATCTTCTTGCGCTTGTGACAAACGACAAGACATATAAAGAGACACGCCTTTTTGGTCTGGTCCCGCATTTTATCAACACCTACCGGCAGATGCTCGGGCGATTCTATTCCGTTGATATGGAAATTGAGCGTAAACGTGGTGTGGCGGGCGTCCTCTCAGGACTCCTAGGTGTTATCGTCACGGCCGTAGCAATCTTCTTCGCGATATCTGACTCACTTGCGGCGGGCGATGTAGGCCGCCTTGCTGCTTATATCAGCGCGATATCGGCAGTCACTGCTGCTGCGCAGATGCTCATTGGAGGTTTTGGGCAGCTCTTCGAACACACACTCTTCCTTGGCAACCTGTTTGACTTCCTGGACCTCTCGCCTGCCCAGAAACAAAGCACCGATTCGCCGAGGCCGGCTTTGAGGGGTGGCGAGATGGTGGAGCCCCAAGAAATTGTTTTCGATGATGTAACTTTCCGGTACCCCGGCCAAGCAGATGCTGCGTTGCTGAACTTCTCTGCCACCTTCTCTCCGGGTCAAACGGTCGCGCTCGTTGGCGAGAACGGAGCGGGGAAATCCACGATCGTGAAGCTGCTCACGCGCCTTTACGAGCCGACGTCCGGTCGCATTCTCTTGGGTGGCGTCGACATTCAGGAGATTGAGCTGGATGTCTATCGCGACCAGTTGGCAGTGTTGTTCCAGGACTTCATTCAGTATGAAGCCTCTCTTCGTCAGAACATTGGCTTTGGCTGTCTAGGGAGATTGGAGGACGGTGAAGGAATCTTGTCCGCGGCCAGGCGTGCCCGACTCATGGACGTAGTTGAAGATCTACCGCATGGGATTGATGCGCAGCTTGGAAAATGGTTTAGCGAGGGCCGTCAGCTGTCGGGGGGCGAATGGCAGCGCGTGGCACTGGCAAGAGCTCTTTTCCGTGGTGCTCCAATCATTGTTCTCGACGAGCCGACGGCCTCGCTTGACGTGCAGGCCGAAGAGGCGGTATTTGAACAGATGAATGCAGAGGAAACGAGAGCCACGAAAATTCTCATCTCGCATCGCTTCTCAACGGTCCGTATGGCTGATGAGATCCTGGTGATCAGTGAGGGCAAACTCATCGAACGCGGTACACACAGCTCCTTGGTCACGGCTGGCGGTGTCTACGCAAAGATGTATGCGATCCAGGCGAAGGGCTACCTGGACGGGTAGACCTCCAGCTTCGGCTGTACCGTTGTGGGTTTTATGGACGGTGACAAAAACTTGGAACATGGAGGCTTATTCACAGGCGGTGTGTCGGCCAGCGAATCCCTTGGTCAGAGCACGTTTTATGATGGCTGTGAACAAGCCCCTCCGGGGCTGTCCCGGAGAATCGATTCCAGCAGGGAGGGCAGGGCGCTGGAGGGGTTCCGTCCGATCTCATTTACATCGACCGGAGTGCGTGAGGCCCGACGCTTCGCCTCAGGGTGCTTGGTGTAAGGAAAGGCCGGAGGGATGGATTTGCCCAAGCCGTGACGTCTGGCGGCGTGCTGGACCTCGCTGCTGGAACCCTCCCGCGTCCAGTCCTCGAAGTGCCAGAGGAGCCAGACCTCGAAACAGGGGTTGGACACGGCGGCTGAGAAGTTCTCCTGCCGTGTTTCTTGGAGAACGGGGGTGAGCTTTGCGTGCTGGTCAACATCCAGGAGCAACCAGACCTCGTCATAGTCATCGGCGCGTGAATGACATCGTGCCTTCGCGGTTTTGAGTACCTTGCTCGGTTCTCCTCTGCCGTCCACCACGTCAATTGGGGTCACCTGCATCCCATCGGGGCGAAGGGATTGCATGAGGCCTTCGAGGTATTCCTTCTCCGTTTTTCCCTCGGTCACCACCAAGAGCCTGCGGTTTTCTCGCCGGGTTCCGGTCCGCCGGTTCAGTGACCTCACCGGTCGGCGTTCTTGTCGTCTGCTCATATCGGCAGTTGCTCCTGGACGCCGACGAGGTGCCGGACTTGGGTTGGGGCGAGGCGCGGGACCGCTCCGTAGCGTCCCGACAGGTAACGGCGGGCGTGGTTCTGTTCGGCCCGGGTGGGGAACTCGTCGAGGCTGAAGAGGTCGCTGACCCCCTGCGCGTCCTTCTGGGTGAACCAGACCTGCTCGGGGGTGAGTCGCGCTGGGTTCACGTTGTCGATGAAGTGTGTGTCGTGCGTGGTGAAAACGATCTGGGCGCCGTGGGGGTTGATGTCCGGGTCGGTGAACATGGAGACCAACACCTGCGCCAGCTGCGGATGGAGACTTGCGTCGAGTTCGTCGATGCACAGCACCCCGCCGCTGCGGAGCCTTGCCAGGGCCGGGACCGCCAGACCGAGCCACGTGAGGGTTCCCGCGCTCTCGGCGTTCAGATCCAGGGGATAGGCCCCGTCGATCCCGAGGTGGTGGAATCTCAGGGCGCGACGAAGCCGGGTGATCAACTCCTCGAACTGGCCGGCCTCCGGGACCAGGCGGGTGGGATCGTGAGGTGTGTCCCCCTCCGGGGCCTCGGGCTGCGTCGCGTCGGTGGCCGGGCCGAGGTTCATCAGGAATTCCTTGAAGTATTCGGGAAGTTCCCGTTCGCTCACCTCCGCATCGCAGATCCCGACATCGGCCACGCGCAGCAACGTGACGAGATCGTCCGACTTGAAACGCCCCTCGGCCAGCTCGGTCGTGAGTTGTCGAAGACGTTCCTCCCGTGCCTGCTCGGAGTAGGACACGAACTCGAAACCCTCGATGATCTCGCTGGCCAGCTGCTGGAGCTGCTCGTGCCTTGCGGTGAAGGCGCGGGACAGTACCAGTTCCCGGGGGCCGGTGATCCGGTTCAGGAGCGCGGTGCCGCCGCGCAGCCTGCGTCCCACCTCGATGTCGCCGCCGTGCCGGTCGAAGAGTGTTGTGGGTTTCGACGTCCAATAACCTCGGAGCCACTCCTCGGTGACCTCGTGCTCGGTGAGACTGAAACCGTACTCGTAGCGGACATCGTCGACGACAAAGTCCAGGACGAAGGTCGAAGGCCGGTTGGTGGACTTGGTGTCCAGCAGGAAGGGCCTTCGGGGCAGCTTCGGGTTTCCCGCCCACGTGGTCGCTGAGTTCCGCACCATCGAGGTGAAGAAGCGCATCCCGTGCAGCAGGGCGCTCTTGCCGGAGGCGTTCGGACCGTAGACCGCGGCCACCCGGCTGACGTGGTGCAGCCAGCGTGAGTCGCGCGGCACCTGGGACTTCAAGGTGTGCGAGACGAGGTTGAGGGTGGCCTCGTCCCTGAAGCTGGCGTGGTTCGACAGGCTGAACTGAAGCAGCAACATGCAGCAATTATGCATTATTTCTTGCCGTATGTGTCGTTTTCCGTCCGAATCGTGGATTTGGGTGTCCATGCATGCTTCAAGGTGGATCTTCCCCGTGGGGCTGTGGACGATGTGTGCTGGGGGCGGACCCCGGTCCGAGGGCTCCGCTAGCGTTGCGGCATGGCCGCTACCCCTTCCGTCGCCGAGTTGAGGCGACGTTTGGGTGTGGACGGCGCCCGCGGTGAACCAGCTGGGTTGCCGGGTGTGCGATGCCTTCCGGGGCCGGGATCAGCTGTGGTGCTGCTCGCCGACACCGCGGCTGGGGCAGCGTGGGCGCGTCGGCGGGAC
>ERZ773069.324-NODE-324-length-33178-cov-14.269782_pt1 | contig 33178 bp, 25 predicted proteins | sample MGYA00580619_ERZ773069 | MGnify/ENA primary metagenome ERZ773069 (study PRJEB29015, sample SAMEA2738007) | human oral metagenome | biome: human oral; feature: human-associated habitat; material: dental | place: China | collected 2108 ...
CGTCAAGTTACAAAGACGGACAAGATGCCGATAAGAAAATAAAAGATGTTAGGAAACAACACCTTAGTAATAAGAATTATACATATTGTGATCTAATGACCGATTTAGGTTTAAGGTTTAGCCAAGCAACTTAAAGAATGGAGCTAAGCCTTCGCACGATATTGTGTTGAGGGTTTAGTCGCCCCTCAACCACTTCTTTTATGGTTCTTCTTAAGTATGAAGTGATAAACTAAAACTCTTACATAATAAGGCACACGAAGCGACGGAGAGGACGGAGGTAAAGGCATAGCACGGAGGTGCCGACGGCACATAGAGCAACGGAGGTGTAGCGTACAGATTCTTGATAACTCTGTTGGGATAAACGCTTTGTATATATATTGCTAATAGAATTGGCAAACAAGCACCGTCGCTCCATGCACCGACGGTGCCTCCGTGACTTCCATTACTTTGTTTTAATAATCCTCCGTATTCTCCTTTTCTCCGTGTGACATTTCGTCAGAGACCTAAGATTAGGCGAATCATTATCATTCCAAATATCTGAAACCCTAAATTGTTTCTCCATTCCTTTGTACTTCTGTAAGAAAACATTATATTTGCAAAGAACTAAGAAATAGACCTCTATGCCTACAATCGCACTACTAACACTTAACGGACATAGCTATGATGTTAAGCTACTCAACCAATGTTTCGGACTGCCTGTTGGGTGGAATGGATTCCCGAAACAATCTTTGCCTGGTGACGGACAATTACGCTTACTGATGGATACACCTGCCGACAATTTCATATTGGAACTAATGATGAAGACGGAGGAAAACCCCATTGCAGAGGGAGTGCTTGAGATATACGACGGGACAGATGATATACCATTACGTCACATCAAATTTAGCAAAGCATATATCACTGAATTTCGGGAAACTTTCGATATCCTAAACGGCGGAGAGATGACCACCTATGTGCAAATCTCCCCAATGGAAATGACAATCAATAAGAGACTCGATATAGAACGGAGATTCTTTTGGTTATGGAACAAAACTCCACTGAAACCTATGAAGATGAAAGAAGTTGTGGCAGACCCCAACATACACATCAACGATGCTTATTGGATCAATCCTAATGGGGAGAAATGCAGAGATTTCCCTGTTGGAGAGTCTGTAAAGCTCTATTTAGTTCTTGGTAATTACAATATAGGGCAAACAGTTCAATTCAACTTCGAGGAAGAAACCGATGAAGGAATCTACCATGAGTCTTGTTCTGGACTAACAAACAACAAAGGTATGGTTATTATTGAAGATTTTAAACTAAAAAAGAAAGAATGACATATATGGCACAAATCATTATTACATCGCCACAAGCAGTGGGAAAAGCGAAAATCAAAGCCGTAGATACATACAACTATGTTGTAATACCGAACAAAGGTACTGTAAAGCAGGATTTCTCCAAACCTTTACAGAAGAAGGTCTACAAAATAAACAACAGAACAACAACTAAACTGACAGTACAACGTCTAAAAAGAGAAAAAGACTTCGACTGTATAGCAACTCGAAAGGCTATAGAGAAGATTACAGCTGATTATAATGCAAAATACAGTTCCAATGGGTTTCCCAATGATTATTATGTTCTAATAGGAAAATTACTTGTTACAATGATGATGATAGAAGTAAGACCATATAAAGAACTCCCCCAGTATGTAAAAACATCTATTGCCTTAACAAATGCTTGTGTGTTAGTTGATGGAGAGGAAGGCTTCTTACATGGGAAAGGGGCTCCACTTTTTCATATATACGAGAATGTTGTTAGAAAAAATGATGACACAGGAATAGATAAACTTATGCATTTTTTATATAGTGCAAAGCACGCTTATATGGAAGGCGGAAAGGTTTCTCGCTTTCTTGGAACTACAAAAGAATTTGTGAAAGATGAAATGTATAGCTGGATTACAGATGACAAAGGTTGGGACGATTTAGATATGGAAGCTAATCGTAGAGGAATAGAATTTGGGCGGAAATTACCTAGAAAATAAAATAACAATAATGAAAAATATCCTACTAAAAATATCGTCAATAATAAGTCCAGTTATTATCCTTGCAGTTTTGGGAATTATGCAGGGAGTATGGTTTGATGTAGAGGAGTCTATTGAAAGAGGAGATACAGAAGTCTATCATCCATCTTTCATTCAATATTTATTGTATTATTTGGTAAGTATAGTCTTGTTTGTGCTTTCTTGGCTGCTGCTAAAACATGAATATAAAAAGACATCATCTGCTTTTTTGCGATTAGTGTATGCTACTATTTTAGTATTAGATATTGGCATTATACTGATATGTTTCCTTGCTCTTTAAATCCGATTATCTTATTGTTCGGACAAACGAGGCGATAACTTCACCATTGTTTTTTATAATACAGTTTACTTAAACGATAAAGATGAACAATTATTTATTACAGCAATGAAAAAATTTGGCTTCAATAAACAAATAACAGGTAGAAATAAAAAGGTAATTAGTGATGCTATCCAAGAAAGAAAAGGAACATTACATAATTCTCATTTGCATTCTGGATTTAATGAGGCTGTTGTAAAGATTGTCACTCTGTCTATTTTAATACTTTTATTGATTTCTTGTAAGCAGAAAGTTCTGTCTCAACCTTGTCAGAATTTAATCGTTAAATCTTCTAATAATGTATTTTTACTTGGTGATAGTATTGTCGCTAATAGTGCTTTTTCCAATCAAGTAAACACCTCTTGTGCAACAGGAAAGGAAGGGTGTATACTTGAAAAACTGACAACAGATTACTACAGTTCACTTTCCAAAGAATCGGGTTCGGTTTTGAAATTAGATAAGACGCATCAGCTATCACTCAAAATTTATAAGAAAAAGAGTAGTACGGAAGAACATATAAGAGCCTATGCCCTGCTTTCTGTAAACAACTTGGTTTCTGATTCAATTCTGTGCTATGAATATTACAATAATGCCAATACACTTTCTTGTTATGAACAGATATATTACATCAATATTAACCAACGCAAGATATGGACTGTTATGCTGACTTATGACGAAGAAAGTGCAGAAGCTGACAATGTAAATATATACAAAATAGATTTAAACACTAACCGCTTTAGAAAAGAAGTCAGCAATAATGAAAAGGCATATAAGTCTGCAAACGATAAAGAAACTGCTTTTATTAAGGAATTATATCCTATGACTCACCACCTGTTCCTTTCCTCCAAAGACAAATCAGAGGACAAACGACGGTTTGTCAGTTAGGCTAACAAGACGGTAGATTTACTATTGTTTTAATGATACAGAATTGTCTTATCAAGCTACAATTGTTAGATAATGTCTGCCCTCAGCATAACAAGATAGCTACAAACACATAAATTATTACCCAACTCCTCAGCTTGTATTCAAACTTCTTTGGGGTTTAATCAAGCAACTTTAAGAATGGAACTAAGCCTTTGCACGATATGTGCGGAGCCTCCGCACGTGTCGTGTTGATGCTCCGCACATATTGTGTTGAGGGCTTAGCCGAAACTCCTCTACCGACTATTTTACTGCACAGGGGTCTGTGCATAGACCTTCAAGCCGAACTCGTTGGCATAGGCGTAGACATGTTCGAGGATGTCTGCCATGGCATGCTCGTAAGGAATCCAGTCTTTCTGACGCAGGAAGAAGTAAAGTTCCATAGGGACACCCGCCTGTGTCGCCTCCAATTGACGTACGAGGAGAGACATCTGCGCATTGACATCCTCACGCTTGGCAAGGTAATGCTCTATGTAACGACGGAAAAGAGCGGTCGTCACAACCTCACCCTTCAGGTCGTCCGCCTTAGCAAGTCCCTTTTCGATAAGTTGCTGTTTGAGTCCATCATCAGCAATACGAATACTGCGCACATCAAAGTAAATCATCTTCTTGACCCTCTGTCCCTCTACATCTTCCAATCCTTTCCAGTTTTGGAACATTCCACTAACTAATGTAAGAGGCGGTACGGTGGTAATCGTATTATCGCTCTGACGAATCTTCACAGTTGTGAGTGTGATATCAATAACCGTTCCATCTACGAAGCCTCCAGGCAAAGCAATATGATCACCAATATGAATCATCTCGTTACTCGTCAGACGAACACCAGCAACAAGGCCGTCAATCGTATCTTTAAAGACTAACATAAGAATGGCAGAGGTAGCTCCTAATCCTGCTAACAACGTCATTGGACTACGATTAATAAGGATTCCAACCACCACAATCACAGCGATAAAGATAGCAAGAATCTTCAATACACCACAGAAAGACTTAAGATAAAGACTTGTCGAGTCACTGGGTTTCGTGTTGAGATAGCGAAGACGGTCGATGAGTTTCGTCACAAGACGCGTCGTTGCTACGGTAAGATAAACGGCAGTTATTCGTGTCAGAGCCACCTGAACAACATGGTACTGATAGAAGACAAGCGGCATCAACTGCCATATCACCAAGGCTGGGACAATGTGGCAAGCTGTGCGCAGCACTTGATGATCAAGGACTACATCATCCCATCGGGCTTGCGTACGCTTTACCATACGAAGAACGAGGGGTACGAATAAGTATTTACAGATTCGTTCGGCAATGAAAGCCAACAAGATTGCTACTAATGTCAATAAGACATGACGCATTACAGGAACGGTATGACCATGTACACCGATTGACTCAATAATGTTCTCGACAAATATTCTTATCTCTTCAAGGACATCTTCGAGGAGATGATGAGGAAGCTTTGGTATCATAATTTCTTTTCTTTTTAAAGGGTTATTGGGCTTATTAGGCTAATTGGGCTAATAAGGCTAATAAGCCAAATTGGACTAATAAGCCTTATTGACACAACGCCACACAAATTTTGTTTTGGAAATTGCGCATTGGTCCATTGCTGAGTCCACCATTATTAATAATAGAGAAACAGAGTAGATGACCGTTGGAAGCAGTGAGATAACCTGCAAGTGAGCTGACACCCTTCACCGTACCTGTCTTTGCACGTACGTTGCCCGCTGCTGCCGTACCACGCATTCGGTTCCTCAAAGTTCCGTCTACGCCAGCTATCGGCTGTGCTTCAAGATAGGCACTATAGATATCAGGGTGCTGATAAGCGTAGCGCAAGAGCTTTGTTTCGAGTTCGGCACTGACATAATTGTATAAAGACAAACCAGAACCGTCAGCAACATTATAATCACGAGGATTCAGACCGATACGACTAAAGAGTGCGTTCTCATACTGGCGAGCAGTCTTTGCACCTGCCCATCGTGTGCCACCATTAGCAGCCAACTGATAGAACATAGACTCAGCATAGAGATTGTCACTCACCTTCATCATACGATGGAGAACCTGACGGATAGAATGTGTACGTGTCGTTAGCAACTGTGCATCAGTTGGTAGCTGACGTTCGCCAGTAGAGCCATTCACTGACACACCCATATCTTCTAACTTACGAGAGAAGCGATAGGTGAATTCGTCCTTACCATCAACCAACAAAGGAGAGAGGTTAGGATTCTTATCATCCCAACACCAACCCTCGCCCAAACGGTCACGATCCTTAAAAGAGAGGTCGGCATATACACTGCCTTCTATCGTCTTGATACCTAAGTCACCTACGGCACGTGCCATCTCTGTCACATCCGAAGAAGAGAGCATAGGGTCCATACCACCAACACAATAGAGGTCGCCACGCAATACTTGCGTAGAGTCGTCAATCACACCCGTATAGTAAAGGTTTGTCTTAAAGTCATAATCAGCCCCAAGTTTATCCAATGTTGCGATAGCAGTAACACACTTCATCGTAGAAGCAGGGCGCATGTGGAGACGTTCGCGAAACTGATAGACAGGGACATCATCCGTCAAATCCCATACCATCACACTTGTTTGTACGGTCTCTAAAAGCGGACTTCGGAGTATTCCATCCAGTCGGGCAGTGATATTCTCCTTCCAACTAAGATGGCTATCAGTGGTAAAAGCAGGGATAATACTGTCTGTATCTTCCTCTTCCTCGCTGACATCATTAGTAGTAGAAGTCACCTTAGGTTGAACAGCTGTAACAGCTTTCGGATGGAGTATATTCGCAACCTCCGTACTATCTAAATATACCTGCGCTTGTACAGGCAAACTCAATACGACACCAAAGACCAGTGCCGATAAGTATTTTAATTTCATACTTCGTTATCTTTCTTTTCTAATCGTTTTTTCAGTGCTGACAAAAAGTTATCAACATTATCAGGCTGTACGCTGACAACACTGCCATTCATCATCTCTAACAAGGCATAATAACCCAGACGAAAGGCAAATGGCCGCTTCTCAACAGTCTTCACATCACTGAGCGCAACACGCTTTGTCAGTCCAACTCTTCCTGTCTTCACCAACAGGACACCATCATCAGTCAATACATATTTAGTATGAATGGCACGATCAACGGCTCTTATCGTCACAACAATAAGTAAGAAGCCTAATACGACCATCAGACTATTCGTACGATGCCAAAGACAGAAGAAGGCAGCAAGGGCAAAAACCACAATGGCTCCCATGTCATTTATCGTCACTTTATGTTGGAAAGTTCTCATATTAAATGCAAAAGTACAAAAAAAAGCCTTTGTACGTCAATATATTACATAAAAAGATAATGGCAACCAACGAGTGGTTGCCATTATTAGGGGGGGATGGTTATTGGGCTTATTAGCCTAATAGGGCTAATAAGGCTAATAAGACTAATAGCCTTAAACCAAAGTTGCAATAATATCCTCGCGGCTGCCTGGAAGCATATCAATGACTGGAATCTCAGGCATTGTATAGCAACCTGGAGCAAGGCGCATACTTGCACGTGCCACGTTAACGAGTACCTGTGCTGTCAGTGCAGGGTTATTGATAGACATATCGAAAGAGAAGTGCTGATTGTGGGTCTTACCACTCACACCCTTACGAGTCATGTGAACGCCATGACCAACATCGTTCAAAGCTGCAACGCTTGGTACTGCAAATACGTGTAACTCGTCATGTGCAAAGTAGTCGTCAGCCTTAAGTTCCTTTGTTACATCCTCAAGGTTGGCACCCTCTTCCAACTCAACATAAACCATACGACGATGGATTCCCTCACCGAGAGGAATAGTCATTGACAAAGCTTCCTTAACGCCCTTCTTGCTACGAGCCACTACAGAGTGACCCATTGAACGACCTGGACCAAAGTTGGTATAAGAAAGACCTTCTGGTGCAAGACTCTCTAACAAGACACGAACGATAGAGTCTGAACCTGGATCCCAACCAGCAGAGATTACACTAACGGTATTGGTGCGCTTGTTGTTCTCCATCTGCTTGGTGCGATAGTCAAGGATTGAACCGTGAATATCAAAAGAGTCTACAGTATTGATACCCAATGCAGAAATCTTCTCAGCATATTCTGGACAGCTACGAGTTGGTGCAGCGAGGATAGCCACATCAACATCCTTCAACTTTGTTATATCATCAACAACCTCGTATGGGGTCAGTTCCAATGGTTTATCCTTGTCACCCTGACGGCGAACGATACCTGCAATCTCAAAATCCTTTGCTGCTTCAAGTGCCTGAACACTGTAAACACCAATGTTACCATAGCCAACGACGGCTGCTCTAATCTTTTTCATATTTATATACCTTTAAAAGTTTAGTTCTCGTTATGTCCTGCAAAAGTAACGTTTTATTTAAAGAAAGTATCGCTTTGGGGGGTATTTTTAACATAATTATATAAGCCTCACCCCCGACCCCTCTCCGAAAGGAGAGGGGAGTAAACACTGAAATAACCCTTACAATCGGCTTACAAATGGGCTAATTTACGAGTTAATAGGTTTGTTCCCACTATTTACGTATTTCACACTTTCTTTTCTTTTACAGTCGCATAAATCACCTTATTCTTAGTTTATTACACAATATATTAAGCAACTTGAGTAATACCACTCTCGCAAGCAATGAACAAGCATATAGTACATTTTACTCCCCTCTCCTTTCGGAGAGGGGTTGGGGGTGAGGCTGCTTTTTATTCATTATACGCAATAAACTTTTATTTGTTACGTTATTAATTCTGTATATACAAAACCCCTTACCACGGTAAGGATTATTTTTATTAGATTATGATTGAATACATCAGGGGCGAATTGGCTGACCTGACACCTGCTTTGGCTGTTGTCGAGGCACATGGTGTGGGCTATGCACTGAACATTTCGCTCAATACTTATAGTGCCATACAGGGTAAGAAAGTTGTGAAACTCTATGTGCACGAGGCTATTATGACAGGTGGTCGCGACGATAACTATACGCTCTATGGCTTTGCCAATAAGCAGGAACGTTCGCTCTATCGATTATTGATTACCGTTTCGGGGGTCGGTGCTAATACCGCTCGTATGATTCTCTCATCGTTGACACCTGCAGAACTTTGCAATGTCATTGCCAACGGTGACGAGAAGATGCTGAAGACGGTGAAAGGTATCGGACTTCGTACAGCACAACGTATCATCGTTGACTTGAAGGACAAGATTATGCAAAGTGGTATTGCTGACGAACTACATGTTAGCAGTCAGCCTAACACACCAGCTGTCAACGCTGCTATCAAGGACGAAGCCGTCAGCGCACTGACAATGTTGGGCTTCTCCCCTGCCCCATCTGCAAAGGTTGTTGTGAGCATCCTCGCTGAACAACCAGACCTACCAGTGGAGCAGGTTGTTAAGTTGGCGTTGAAGATGATTAAGTAAAAACCAACCAGCTGGCCCCACAACTGGCCCCACAGCTGGCCCCACAACTGGCCCCACAGCTGGCCCCTCCCCCATCCCCTCCCCCAAAGGGAGGGGCGTGATTACCGCCTACAACTGCACTTTGCTGTATGCTAAGGCTTACCATTGGTTAGAACTATCCACCTACTCCAACATATCCCCTCCTTTGGAGGGGCTTGGGGAGATATAGAACCACTTATCTTCTTGAAAAGAAAGTATTACATATCCATCCTTATTATCACACTTCTCGGCAGTATCGGACTGTTGAGCTGGGGACGCTCGGCACTTGGTTTTGCACCGATTGCTAAACTCGTCTATAGGGTAGCACCACCAGATACGGTTAAGAAAGCGAAGCCTATTGAAGTGGAGATTGATGAGGAGACTATTCCTGACTCTTTGCTACACCCTCGTTGGAAGGTGCAGCGCACAACCCCTATCACTTACGACGACCTCAAGGAGAACTCTACCGACCTTATCCGACCAGAGAATATGCGACAGACTGTGGAGTATAACGACTCACTCGACCGCTATATCATTGGTTATAAGATTGGTAAGACTTACGTGATGGCTCCAATCATGATGACGCCAGAGGAGTATCGGAAGTGGACGGAGAAGCGTAGCTTTACCGATTACTACCGTTCAAAGAATCAAGAGATACTAAGGGAGAAGGGTAAGGATAAGTTCGACTTTACTGATATGCACTTCTCATTGGGTCCTGCTGAAAAGATATTCGGTCCTGGTGGTGTACGTATTAAGACACAGGGTTCGGCTGAATTGAAGTTCGGTGCAAACATCAAGAACATTGATAACCCATCACTTCCTATCCGTAATCGTAAGACAACGGCAATGGACTTTGATGAGAAAATCAATGTCAACGTGAATGGTAAGGTGGGTGATAAGGTGAACATGAACCTTAACTACAATACCGATGCAACCTTCGACTTTGATACACAGAACTTCAAACTAAGATATGAAGGTAAGGAAGATGAGATTATCAAACTCGTTGAGGGTGGTAATGTTACCTTCCCTTCAAACAACTCTCTCGTACAAGGAGCATCAGCGCTCTTTGGTATTCGTACCGATATGCAGTTTGGTAAACTGAAGTTACAGACCGTTTTATCACAAAAGAAGAGTTCTAATAAGAGCGTTAGTTCACGTGGTGGCAAACAGCTCACACCGTTTGAAATTGATGCTGCTGATTATGAAGAAAACCACCACTTCTTCCTCTCACAGTATTTCCGCGACAACTATGATGCAGCGATGAAGTCATTGCCTAACCTCAAGACTGGTGTTACCATCAATCGTGTGGAGGTGTGGGTAACGAATAAGACTGGAACAACCAGTAATACCCGTAACATCGTTGCACTTACCGACCTTGGTGAGAATAAGAAGATTAGCCGTACTGATCTGTGGGGAACTGGTAACGGACCCGTACCAACAAACAATGCCAATACAGAATACACCACTATTACACAGACCTATCCTGCTGCTCGTAACATAGACCAAGTGACGAGTATTCTTGATGGTGCAGGTCTTGTGGGTGGTAACGACTACGAGAAGTTGGCAAATGCCCGACTGCTCAATAGTTCTGAATACACAGTCAACAATGCCTTGGGTTATATATCACTGAAAAGCGGACTACAGACTGATCAAGTATTGGCGATTGCCTACGAATATACCTATGGTGGCGTAACCTATCAGGTGGGTGAGTTTGCCAGCGACCGTACCAATATCAATGAGGCACTCTTCGTCAAGTCATTGAAGAACACCAGTAATAATCCTAAGCAAGGAAACTGGGACTTGATGATGAAAAACGTTTATTATCTGGCTTCTAACATTGAGCGTGATAAGTTCCGCCTCGATGTGAAGTATCAGAGTGATACGACAGGTGTCTATCTGTCATACATCCCAGAACCACAAGTAAAGAACCAAACGCTCATCAAACTTCTCAATGCTGACCGATTGGATAATAATAACAACCCACATTCCAATGGTTATTTTGATTATGTTGAGGGCTATACTATCAGCAACGGACGTGTGTTCTTCCCAATGGCTGAACCTTTCGGCAACGGACTTCGGAAGGCATTGACGGATAAGGGTGTTACTACAGCCATTGCGAATAAGTACGTTTTCGAACAACTTTACGATTCTACGAAGACTATCGCTAAACAGATTGCCGAGAAAGATAAGTTCGTCCTTGTTGGACAGTATCGTGGTTCAGCTGCCAACGTTATCTCCCTTGGAGCCTATAATGTTCCACAGGGTTCGGTAATAGTAACTGCAGGTGGTGTAACCTTGAATGAGGGTTCTGACTATAGCGTTGATTACAGTGCTGGTGAGGTGACTATCCTTAATCAGAGTATTATCGATGCAGGTACGGCAGTCAATGTATCATTGGAAAGCCAGAGTGCTTATCAACAGGAGCGTAAGACGATGATTGGTGTAAACTGGGAGTACGACTTCTCGAAGGACTTCCAGATTGGTGGTACCTTCATGCACCTCTCTGAACAACCATTGACAACAAAGGTCAATATGGGTTCTGAACCACTCAACAACACCATTTGGGGATTGAACATCAACTGGAAGAAAGAGAGTCAGTGGCTTACAAATATGCTCAATAGAATTCCATTCCTGCACGTAACCCAACCTTCTTATATCACCTTCTCAGCTGAGTTTGCACAGTTATTGGCTGGTCAGAGCAAGGGAACACAGGACAACGCTTCTTATCTCGATGACTTTGAGGGATCAAAGACAACCATCGATGTAAGTCAGCCTACCTCTTGGATCATCTCAAGTGTACCATCAGACTTCCCTGAGTATTCAGATAAGACAACCCTTCGCAGTGGCTTCAACCGAAGCTTGTTAGCATGGTACACGATTGATCCACTCTTCACTCGTCGCAGTAGTTCGCTGACACCGGGACATATCAAGAGTGACCTCGAGCAGCTCTCTAACCACTATGTACGTGAGATTCCAGTTACCGAATTGTTCCCAAATCGTGATAGAAACTACAGCGGCTCTATCTCAACATTGAATATTCTGAACTTCGCTTACTATCCTTCTGAGCGTGGACCTTATAACTTCAATCCAAATATTGACGTTAACGGACACCTCACGAATCCTACTGGAACATGGGGCGGTATGATGCGTAAGTTGGATACAAACGACTTCCAGACAGCTAACATCGAATATATAGAGTTTTGGATGCTCGACCCATTCATCTACTCCAACCGACTACCAAATGCGAACCAGTATGGTGGTGACTTCTACATCAACCTTGGAGAGGTGTCTGAAGACGTACTGAAAGATGGTAAGAAGTTCTATGAGAGTGGTATGCCTGTAGACGGTAGTCACTCATGGACAACCACACAATGGGGTAAAATACCAACACAAAGTACGATTACATACGCCTTCGCAACATCAAAGGGTAGTCGTGCGAAACAAGATGTCGGCTTTAATGGATTGACTGATGAAGAAGAACAGCAGTTTGCTTCTTATCAGAACTTCCTTACAGCTGCTCGTGCTAATACCAATCAGGCTGTTTTCGACTCGATATGGGCAGACCCTGCCAATGATGACTACCACTACTTCCGTGGTTCTGATTGGGATGCAAAGAAGGCTTCTATCCTTGAACGATATAAGCGCATCAACAACCCACAGGGTAACTCACCCGACAATGACAACAACAACGAGCGTTACGATACCTCGTATAAAACAACGCCTGATGTAGAGGATATCAATCAGGATTACACGCTGAACGAATATGAGAAATACTATCAGTATCATATTAGTATTCGTCCACAAGACCTTGTCGTAGGTCAGAACTTCATTGTTGATAAGCGTGTAGCTTCAGCCTCACTGCGTAAGGGTGGCTCTGAACCTGTCACATGGTATCAGTTCCGTATTCCTTTAGAGGAGTTCCAGAAGCGTGTGGGTAATATCAGCGATTTTACCAGCATCCGCTTTATGCGTATGTTCCTCACTGGTTTTGCAAAGCCTATCGTACTCCGCTTTGGTACCTTCGACCTTGTAAGTGGTAAGTGGCGTCAGTATCAGCAGAATCTTACCAACTCTGCAAACAACTCGGGTACGATGTCAGTGAGTGCTGTGAGCCTTGAAGAAAACAATGACAAGGTTCCAGTGAACTATGTATTACCTCCTGGTATTCGTCGTGGACAAGACCCTAACCAGCCACAATTGGTCGAGGAGAATGAGCAAGCGCTCTCTATGGTTGTCAACAATCTTGGAACCGGTGAGTCAAAGGCTGTCTATAAGAACACGACTATCGATCTTCGTCAGTACAAGCGTCTGCAGATGTTCGTACATGCGAATGCTTTTGAACAGAATACAACTAATCTTACAGATAACCAGTTGGCTGTGTTCATCCGTTTGGGTTCTGATTACAAGAACAACTACTACGAGTATGAGATTCCTTTGAAGCTGTCTGCTCCTGGTCATTATGACATGTACACTGGTCAGGATAGACGTATTGTGTGGCCAGAGGAGAACATGCTTGACATTCCATTGAAGCTCCTCACCTCCGTGAAGAAGCAACGTAATCAGGCACGTGGTTCAGGAACAGCAAGCTATAACCGTGCTTTCTCTGTATACGACACCGATCATCCTGCTAACAAAGTAACGGTGATGGGTAACCCAACTCTTGGTGAAGTAAAGACGATGATTATTGGTGTTCGCAACCTTTCCAGCAGTCAGAAGAGTGGAGAGGTGTGGGTGAATGAGCTACGTCTACGAGAGTTTAACAACGAAGGTGGATGGGCAGCAAGAGGTCAGCTCAACCTACAACTGTCTGACTTCGGTACTGTGGATGTCAATGCCAGTCACAGCACTGACGGCTTCGGTGGTTTGGAACAGGGCGTTAACGAACGACAGCAGGAGACAAAAACAGATGTATCTGTCACCACAAGCCTTGAGTTAGGAAAGTTCTTCCCTGACAAGGCAAAGGTGTCAGCACCATTATATTACAGCGTAACCAAGAGCGAAAGTCGTCCTAAATACAATCCACTCGACACAGATATGGAACTGAAGGATGCTCTTGATGGTACTGCGAATCGTCAAGAGCGTGACTCTATTGAGTCTATTGCCGTTACAAAACGACTGACAACGAACTTCTCTTTATCTAACGTACGTGTCGGTATTCAGACGAAGAACCATCCTATGCCATACGACCCTGCCAACTTCTCATTCTCTTATAGTCACTCTCATTCTCACACATCGGGTGAGACAACGGTCTATGAGAATGAAGACAACTGGCGCGGAGCATTGAACTATAACTGGACCCCAGTATATAAGTCTTGGGAACCTTTCAAGCGTCTTATTAAGAGTAGGTCGAAATGGTTTGAAATCCTCAAACGCTTTGGACTGAACTGGCTTCCACAGAACATAACCTTCAACACTGAAATGGTGCGCAACTACTACGAGTTGCAGGAGCGTGATATGGAATCAACTGAGAACAGTCTGTTGCCTCTTACCTTCAGCGAGCAGTTCCTTTGGAACCGTGACTTTGCTCTACGTTGGGACTTGACACGCAATCTTCACATGAACTTCCAGAGTGCGACACATGCTGAGATTGAAGAACCTTACACACCTATCAATAAAGACCTCTATGCCGACCGTTATCAGGCATGGAAAGACTCGGTATGGACAAGTATTAAGCACTTCGGTACTCCACTCGATTACCAACAGAATTTCACGCTTTCTTATCAGCTTCCACTCAATCTGCTACCTATCTTTGATTGGGTAAATGCTGATGCGAATTATACTACATCTTACACTTGGGTGCGTGGAACGAGTCTTGATAATGGTACTTCACTCGGTAATACCATCACAAGTAACCGTGCTTTGAACATCAATAGTACTTTCAACTTTGAACGACTCTATAATCATATTCCTTTCTTAAAGAAGACTAACGAACGCTTCAACCGTACTCGCCCAACTCGTCCTAAGCTGACAGCAGAACAGAAGAAGGCTGAGAGAGAAAAGAAAGAAAAAGAAAGGAAGGAGAAAGATAAAGACGACGACAAGAAGAAAGCACTGCCAAAGAACCAGAAGAGCTTTGAAAAGGAAATCGTTATCAATGCCGATTCTGCTATCCTTGTTTCACATGGTAAGAATACTAAACGCTTTATCGTCTCTGCTAAAGACGAAAGAGGAAAGGCTATCAAGATTAAGTATCGTAAGGTAGGTGATACACAGTTGAAAGTCTTTAATCGTACAGACTCTGCCATCCGCATGAAACTTACCGTAACGCCTAAGGAACCTCTCGATAATAAGGGTTGGTATAAGACGGCACAATGTGTGGCACGTGCACTGATGATGGTACGTTCGGCAAGTATTTCTTATCGTGACCAATATGCAATGGCACTGCCTGGCTTTATGCCAACGGTAGGTGATGCCTTTGGACAGACGCGTGGAACAGGTGCCTTATCACCTGGTCTTGACTTTGCTTTCGGTCTTATTGATGATGATTATATCGGTAAGGCACGTGACAACAACTGGTTGCTTATGAACGACAGTGTGGCTACACCTGCTGTAACGAACCGCACAGAAGACTTGCAGATTCGTATGACACTTGAACCATTCAAGGACTTTAAGATTGACCTTACTGCCAGTCGCATGCAGACTACCTCACGAAGTATCCAGTATATGTACACGGGTACGCCTACAACACAGAGCGGTTCACTCACGATGACAACCCTTTCATTAGGTACTGCTTTCGAGAGTCAGGGCAATGCCAACAACGGCTATCATAGTTCAACATTTAATCGTTTCGTACAGTCACTCGACAGTTATCGCAACCGTGTTGAGGCACAATATAACAATGCAACCTACCCTGCTTCATATGGTGGTGGACACTTCACGCCTGCAGTAGGTTCTGTTAATAAATATAGTGCAGATGTTATGGTTCCAGCTTTCCTCAATGCCTACACCAGCATGAGTGGAAACGGACTCAACATCTTCCCTTCTCTGCGCAGTTTATTGCCTAACTGGTCTATCCGTTACAGCGGTCTTTCACGCTTGCCATTCTTTGAACAGTTCTTCAAGAGTGTCAACATCAATCATGCTTACCGCAGTATCTTTGCTATCGGTTCTTATCAGAGCTATAGCACATGGCAGGAATACATGAACGGACTTGGTTTCATTACCGATGCAACTACGGGTAACCCGATTCCAAGTTCGATGTATAATATCTCACAGGTGAGTATCAACGAGGCATTCTCGCCTCTGTTAGGTGTTGACGTAACCCTTCAGAACAACCTCACTGCACGCTTGGAATATCGCCAGACACGTGTGTTATCACTCTCGATGACGAGTGTACAGTTGAATGAAGCCTCATCAAAAGACTGGGTTATCGGTATTGGTTATAGAATCAACGACTTCAATCTATTCAACAATGGTACACGACGTGTGGCAAAGGGTAAGAAGAAAAAGACATCAGACTCCTCACAGCAAGACAACAGTTCGTCTCGTCAGAGCAGCGGACTGAACCGTGACCTCAACCTACGTCTTGACATGAGCTATCGTCAGCAAGCCTCGCTCACACGTGACATTGCTTCGCTCACCTCAGCAGCTTCAAGTGGAAATACTGCTTTCAAATTCTCTTTCTTGAGCGATTACACCTTGAGCCGCTTGGTTACTGCCAGTCTCTACTACGACTTACAGATTAATACTCCACTCCTATCATCAGGCAGTTACCCTACAACCACCCACGACTTTGGTGTGAGCCTAAGACTTAGTCTGACAAGGTAAGATAACTTTCTGAAAGGAAAAATACAACATTTGGAAAAGAAGTTGAATTAGCTTCTTTTCCTTATAACCAATAAAACCTATGAAATCTATTAAGAACAACATAATAAATGACTAAACATGAACAATAAATTAACATCACCAAACTTATTCAGTGATGTCTGTGGCATCATCGAGCAAGGACGTCAACAGGCTTATGCCGCTGTCAACAAATCAATGATAGAAACCTATTGGAACATAGGGAAACGTATTGTTGAAGAAGAACAAAGTGGTAAAGAACGTGCTGAATATGGTGAAGAGATTATCAACAATCTCTCTATCCAACTAACACATCGGTATGGACGAGGATTCAGCAAAAGGTATTTGGCATACTTTCGCCGCTTCTATCTTATCTTTCAAGACATTACAATTTTGCAATCACGATTGCAAAATCTAACCTGGACGCATATCATCAAGGTCCTACGCATAGACGACGAGACTGCTATGCGATGGTATCTTGAAACAGCATCAAAGGAGATGTGGAGCGTCCGAACACTTGACAGAAACATCTCAACACAGTACTATGAACGTCATTATGTCCAACCAAAACCACAAAATAAAGCCCAAAAACCTAACAAATTTGAACTTCTAAAAAGTCCTATCGTTGCAGAGTTTCTCGGCTTCAAACAAGATAGTACCTACTCTGAAACCGACCTTGAGACAGCAATTATCAGCCATCTACAAGACTTTATGATGGAGTTAGGACGAGGGTTTGCCTTTATGGGGAGACAACAACTGGTCAGGACCGACACACAAGATTATCATATTGATTTAGTATTCTATAATGTCGTTCTGAAATGCTACGTGCTTATTGACCTAAAATTAGGAACTATCACACATCAGGATGTTGGACAAATGGATATGTATGTACGTATGTATGATGAATTAAAACGTACGGAAGGTGACAATCCAACCATCGGCATTGTCTTATGCTCAGAAACAAGTAAAGACATCGCACGATACTCTATCTTAAAAGGTAATGAACAGTTGTTTGCAGCAAAGTACAAAACTTTCTTACCAACAGACGAACAGTTACGAAAAGAGATTGAACGACAGAAGCAAACCTTCCTATTACAAAAATAATAAAGAAAGTTCTTCCCCACTCTCTCCAAAAAGAGAGAATGGAGAAGAAATCCGTCTAAAATGTAATAACTTTTCCACTCCTCGTTTTTAATCAAGCATCTTCTACGTTCGAATTAACGCCCTTTTGGCTTGCAAAAGATGCCCTTTTGAGGTGTTACTAACGCCCTTTAAGAAGCCTAATAAGCACCTTTTCTTTTACAAGTTTGCAATCATCTGATAATCTGAAGGTTATAAAGAGGGGAGCTAAAGCATTATTTTACAGTATCAATAGGAGTTAAAGCACTATTTGTGTAAAACCTTTTCGCACATCAAAATAGTATTTATCAAACTATAAAAGCATTATCTTCCTACCTAAAGACAAAAACAGACTGCCGTGTCTTAAAGACATAAGCAGTCTGTTGGGAAAGTATCTTAGAATTTGGAAAATACTAAAGAGGATACTCGTCAAAGGCGTAAAGCACTGTTGAGAGATAACGCTCACCTGTATCTGGCAGCAAGGTTACGATGGTCTTACCTGCATTCTCAGGACGCTTAGCAATCTCGGTAGCTGCAAAAGCTGCAGCACCAGAAGAAATACCAACCAACAAACCTTCTTGTTGCGCCAACTGACGACCAGCAAGGATAGCTTGATCATTCTCTACTTGGAAAATCTCATCAACATACTTATTATTGTAAGTGTTTGGCACAAAGCCTGCACCAATACCCTGAATCTTATGTGGTCCACTCTCGCCACCACTCAATACAGGAGATGAAGTTGGCTCAACAGCAATAACCTTCACATCAGGATTCAGCTCCTTGAGGTAGCGACCGATACCACTCACCGTACCGCCAGTACCTACACCAGCTACAAACACATCAACCCTACCATCTGTATCGCGCCAAATCTCAGGACCAGTAGTAAGATAGTGACGTTCTGGATTAGCCTGATTCTCAAACTGCTGAAGAATAATACTACCTGGAATAGAATCTCTCAACTCCTCCGCAGCCTTGATAGCACCCTTCATACCATCCTTTCCACTTGTTAACTTCACGGTAGCACCGTAAGCCTTTACAAGGTTGCGACGCTCCACACTCATGGTTTCTGGCATGGTGAGAATAAGCTTATAACCCTTCACCGCTGACACTAAAGCTAAGCCAACGCCTGTATTTCCACTGGTTGGCTCAATGATTGTAGCTCCTGGCTTCAAGAGTCCCTTAGCCTCAGCATCCTCTATCATAGCCAATGCTATACGATCCTTCACACTACCACCAGGATTGAAATACTCAACCTTTGCAAGAACAGGAGTCTTGAGTCCTCTTTCTGCAGAGAATTTATTAAGTGCTAACAGTGGTGTATTACCGATAAGTTCTGTGAGTTTGTTTACTACCTTTGCCATATTCTTTTGAGTTTTGATTTCTTACTAATTGTTTACGGATGCAAAGGTACGGACATTTACCAACATGTGAAATACTCTCTTTATGTTATTTAGCATACCACAAACGTGGTATTTGTATTAAAATATAGCATTCTTATTGCCATTAACGCAAAATTCCTTATATTTGCACTACGATTGTCACAATATCTACGAGTATGCAGAAATACGCAGATTACATAGAAGAGATTGAGATTGACTCGCTTTGGAGCGGGAAGAAACATATCCGTTGGACACTGGACCGACAGGTGAATATCCTCAGTGGTATCAATGGTGTCGGGAAGAGTACCATACTTAATAAGGTGATACGCAGTCTGTCGCAAGGTGGTGAATTCCCCAGCCATTCACTGAAGGGTGTCCGACTAAAGGTAAGTCCTAATGATGCGCGGTGGATACGTTATGATATTATCCGCTCGTTTGACCGTCCACTGATGAACTCGGATAGCATCAGCAAGATTAACCTCGATCTTGTTACAGAACTTGATTGGCAGCTTTTCCAACTTCAACGTAAGTATCTTGACTATCAGGTGAATATCGGTAATCGTATTATCGAGACCTTACAAAGTGGTGAGGCAGATGCTCTAGAGAAGGCGCAGCAGATTTCTCAACCTAAAAAACGCTTTCAAGACATCTTAGACGACCTCTTCACCGAGACTGGTAAGAAGATTATTCGCTCGGAGAATGAGATAAAGTTCTCATCACTCGGTGAGGAGCTGGCTCCTTATCAGCTGTCAAGTGGTGAGAAGCAGATTTTGGTTATCCTGCTGACCGTATTGGTAGAAGACAATGAACATTACGTTCTCTTTATGGACGAGCCGGAAGTGAGTCTGCATATAGAGTGGCAGAAACGCTTAATCGACCTCATCTTAGAACTGAATCCGAATGTTCAGATTATCCTCACGACCCACAGTCCGGCTGTCATCATGAACGGATGGATTGACCGTGTAACAGAAGTTACGGACATAACCGATAAATGATTGTCTGAAGGAGGGAGCGATGGGAAAAAGACTGAGCGACAACCTATCATCGGCTTATATTGATGCAGCGAACCGATTGAATGGTAAGCGAGCACGGAGAAAGATTATCGCATACGTGGAAGCGTATGACGATATCTTCTTTTGGCGCACTGTCTTAAGCGGTTTTGAGAACGAGGAGCGTTACTTTGAAGTAATGTTACCATCGCGATTAAACCTTACCAAGGGCAAACGGTCGGTATTGATGAACCTCGTTTCGCAGAATATTGGTGAGAACATGATTGCTTGTGTGGATGCTGATTATGACTATCTGCTACAAGGAACTACCCCACTATCCGATGAAGTGAACAACAATCCATACGTTTTCCATACGTATGCTTATGCCATTGAAAACCTACAATGCTATGCACCGAGCCTACATGATGTGACAGTAGCAGTAACGCTCAACGACCATTCTATCTTTAATTTCGAAGAGTTCCTAAAGCTATACAGTGAGAGTATACATCCCCTCTTTGTCTGGAGTATCTGGCATTATCGCCAAGGTATTCATCGACGATTTACAATCTCTGACTTTAATCGTGTTGTGGAGATTGGTAACTTCTCCCTAAAGGGGGCTGCTGAAAGCCTTCAACGACTCCGTCATAAGGTTCAGATGCGTGTACGACAACTGCAAAAGGAGAATCCGAACGCAAAGGAAAGCTATCTAAAACTAAAAGACGAACTGCGCAGCTTAGGTGTTACACCTTCAACAACCTATTTATATATACAAGGTCATCATCTCTTTAATAATATCATCGTACCAGTCTTGAAACGGGTATGCGACCTTCTTGTGCGTGAACGTGAAGACGAGATTAACCGCAATGCAGTACACGATACGCAACGTCGCAACGAACTATCAAGTTATGGTCATAGTACGGAGGCGATTATCCCTATGCTCCGTCGCAATGTTGGTTATACCAACGCCGAACCATTCCTAAGATTGAAAGAAGATATTTATACATTCTTGAATCCACCGACACAACAACCAACTGACTAAGTTTTCTTCATAACATCACCCTACCCCATGCTCCTACCTACACTTTCTTTACGAAGTGGGGCGTTATCTGCTGTAGTTTTATTATCTTTGTACTCAAAATCTAAACAATAAATTCTTACATGAAGAAGACTCTACTTTTAATCGCAACACTGCTGGCAAGTTATGTCGGTATGGCACAAGAGACTTACCATCCAACGGCTGAGAATCTTAAAGCACGCGAACAGTTCCAAGACGAGAAGTTTGGTATCTTTCTGCATTGGGGACTCTACTCAATGATGGGTACTACCGAATGGATTATGACCAACAGGGATATCAACTATAAGGAATATCCTAAATTGGCAAAAACATTCTATCCTTCAGAGTTTGATGCGGATGCTTGGGTAAAAGCAATCAAAGCTGCTGGTGCAAAGTATATCACCATTACGACACGTCACCACGATGGATTCTCACTCTTTAAGACGGCTACCAGCTCGTATAATTCCGTTGATGGTACTCCTTTCAAACGTGACATCATTAAAGAAATGGCTGATGCTTGCCAACGTAATGGTATCAAGTTGCATCTTTACTATTCTCACCTTGACTGGGGACGTGAAGACTATCCAGTGGGAAGAACAGGAACTGGCACTGGTAGACCAAAAGAGAAGGCTAACTGGGCAAGCTATTACAAGTTTATGAACACGCAGTTGACGGAATTACTCACCAACTATGGAAAGGTGGGAGCAATCTGGTTTGATGGTTGGTGGGATCATGACAGCGATGCAAAGCCTTTCGACTGGCAGTTGGAGGGGCAGTATGCAATGATTCATAAACTACAGCCACAGTGCCTCGTTGCTAACAACCACCATCATACTCCTTTCCCTGGCGAGGATATCCAAATCTTCGAACGTGACTTACCGGGTGAGAACAAGGCTGGTCTCTCTGGACAAAGCATCGGTCGTCTACCCTTAGAATCATGCCAGACCATCAACGAGCATTGGGGTTACAACATCACTGACACCCTCTACAAATCACCCAAAGAGCTGATTCAGATGCTTGTTCGTGCTGCAGGAAAGAATGCCAACCTCCTCCTCAACATCGGTCCTGAACCAGGTGGAACTCTCCCCGAACTTGCCCTCAACCGCCTTCAGGCTATCGGTGAATGGCTGAACAAATATGGTGAAACCATCTACGGTACACGTGGCGGCATTGTTGGTCCACACGATTGGGGCGTAAGTACACAGCGTGGTAACAAACTCTACATCCACATCCTAAACAGTATGGACTCCAGCCTCTTCATCCCTACTGGCAACCACAAAATCAAGTCTGCCACCGTCTTTGGCACCAACAAGCGTGTCAACTTCACAAAGACTGGTAATGGTATCACCCTCAACCTCGACACCGTCCCCACTGATATTGATTATATTGTTGAGTTGGCGTTGTAAAAGGTAGATAAACTGTATAAATAAGGACTAAACAAATGAAGAAAGAAGATATAAAAGAACTATTCTCACAATTTGAGCATGTGTCATGTAAACTTAATGATGTAGAGTGTTGGAGTGCAAGAGACCTATACTCGCTTTTAGGTTATACGGAATGGCGTAATTTTATCAAAGTAATCAATAAGGCAAAGGATGCATGCAATAATGTAAACCAAGACATATCCGACCATTTTGTTGACGTCAACAAAATGGTTGAATTAGGCTCTGGTGCTGAACGTCAGATAGATGACATTATGCTAACGCGCTATGCTTGTTATCTTATTGCTCAAAATGGTGATTCTCGAAAACCACAAATAGCATTCGCTCAGACCTATTTTGCATTACAAACACGCAAAGCAGAGCTTATAGAACAGAGAATATCCGAAGTAGAAAGAGTTAAGGCACCTATAAAACTACAAGAAACAGAACGTAAACTTTCTGGAGTCCTTTATGAACGTGGCATTAATGAGAAGAGTTTCGCAATTATTCGTTCTAAAGGTGACCAAGCTCTCTTTCACATGGCAACTGCTATATTAAAAAGAAGGATGGGAATTCCCGATAAACATCCTTTAGCTGACTTCCTTCCAACCATTAGCATCAAAGCAAAGGACTTCGCTGCAGAGATGACAAGCGTTAATGTACAAGCAAAAGACCTGCAAAGTGAGAATAGTATTAGTCAGGAACATATTGCTAACAATACAGCCGTACGACAAATGCTTGTACAACGAGGAATTGTTCCAGAAAAACTGCCTGCAGCAGAAGATGTGAAAAAGGTAGAACGCAGATTGAATCGTGAGGACAAAAACGCTATTGAGAACAAGAATAAGAATTAAGACAAGCCCTCTATTCACACGCAAGAAGTCCTACATCCATATCTTATTTGTATGGACTCCTGCCTCTTCACCCATCCAGCAACCACAGTGTCTCTATATAGGTCAAAACATTATCACTGTTTACGAATTTTGGGATCTAAATAAAGATATTCTATTAACAGATTGTTATATTTAATCAAATCATTTATTGTAAGTGAAGAGGCAAAATTACATTCTTTATTTAAATCATCATATCCTACATTTTCATCATCCAGCCTGTAAATAAGTCTTCTAAAATTTGCTCCAATTCCATACAATTGAGGGGGCATTAATTGGAGAATTGTAATTTTTGAATTAGTTGTATACAACCATTGTTTTCCATCCGTACGAGGAAATAACACGTCAAATGCTTTTAACGCATTAGGAATCTCTTCAATAGGAATTTTTGTAAGTTCAGACAACATCTTATATTCTTCATTTCTCTTTTCGTCTAATATAAATCCACCAAACACATATATAAATATCTGCCAAAAATGTGGATATGAATAATAATATCTATGAAAAGATTGTAGGTTCACTATACCATCCCTAATATTATTTGGAAGCGAAAAATTCTCAAGAATTTTTTTCATCCCCTGAAGTTCTTTATCTCTAAAAGATTCCTCAACACAAAGTTGAAGCATTGTAATTCTACACATCAATTCTGCATACAAAGCAACATGAAGAGGAGATTTTTCTGGTGAACATTTATAATATAATGTACTATAAGACTGGTTTGAAAGAGACACTTTATCTGTATTAGGATATTGACCTGTCAATTTCTCGGTGTCCATCCTTGCTGTTAGTTTCCTAAAGCAAGTAAATGCTTCAAAAACTTCTATAATACGGTCATATGCATTATTTTGGAAAAAGCTGTGATCACAAACTATGTATAAAAAATCGCAAGTTTTTTTATAAGAATCAAGTGCATTTGGATCTTTTGCTAAAGGTTTAAGATATTTATACACCATATTTCGTTCGCAACATAAAGCAGCTCTAATACAACTTACTGCACAATCGTACAAATTCTTATCTGATATTTCTATATTATAAACTTTTAATAAATCATCTTTTTGAATATTTTTTTCCTCGATTTTTATTTCCAATAAGTCTATGTTGAGTTTTTCAGCGACTTTCTGCATTTGCGTAAAGTCTTTCTTATTAGTATTTAAACATACAAATGATCCTTTCGACAACTTAAGAAAGTCAAGCCATCCTCTTACTTTAAAAACATCTGAAATCCCCCATCCTGCAGACTTAATTTCAAATAACGTCTTCTCAACATAATCAGAATAATACTTAGATGTTACTACATCCAGTTCTAAAATATTTGTTGGTTCACGCAGATCAATTCTTTTTTCAATGTAATATCCTCCTGCACACAATAATGCAGCCACAAAATCTTCATAATATTCATCTTTAGGTAAATCGGGGAGACTTATCTTTTTCTCTTCAGCCATAATTTTTCCTTATTATATTTAGGTATATTATTTGTTATACAATAACAATAAGTTAAGATTCACTTTCAACACATTGCTCAATATCCATATCCAAGGATTGCGATTAAAACTGGTTAGTAGCACTAACCAGTTCGTTCTTTTCTTTCTTCAACTTTGTTTTCAGATACTTCCAATAGTTCCTCGTCTTTTGGTAATCATCCTGCTCGTTAATCGCAGCGATGATGTCCAGTACAGAGAACCACAACTTATTGTGTGTGCCGTCCCATACCGCCCTCACTTCACGATCGTTGAAAAAACGGATAGATGTTTTATGTTGCTCTTTATGTTCTTCCATAAACAGGTTCTTAGTCACTACCCTATAAGATAGTGTCTTACAAAGGTAGCAAAAAAATCTATATAAAGAATAATGACGAGGCTTTTTTATAAAGAATACGATTTATGTTTTAAACATCAATAGACCTAACATAGTTTTGTTTTTAGTTGCTGTCACTTTTAACACTTCACGCAAACAACAGATTATAAGCGGTTTACAGAGTATATGCGTGTGACAGCAGTGACAGCAACTTTGAAAGTTTATTCAGAGAGCGACTTACGTTTTAATTTAGGATTGACGGACTGATCTATACTGCTACGTATCGCTACCAAATATTCTGTTCCATGCGAAGAATGTTTACTGTGGAGGTCGGGGATGTTGGCAAGGACACGACCGAAATGGGAAAGACTTGTCAGGTTCAGTTGACTACCATATCGCTGACGAAGTAGGCTGAAAATAGAGGCGGCAGTCATATAGGCACCCTTGGTCAAGTCCTTTGGGATAGAGAAACAATCCAAAAAGAGGGCTTCGGCAGGAGTGCGCTGCTGATAATGCTGATTATTATCCATAATCGCTTGGGTATCAGCCTCATCAAACCAATATCGTCTACCATTATCTAATTCGGCCACTGCCTGTGCATAGAGCTGCTCATAGTCTATGTGATTGGGCAAGCGGATAGGAGCAGTCAGCGTGACTGCTATAAAACGGCGGCAACCACTGGGATCGCTAAAAACATCCGATACGTTTGCCGTAGCAATGAAAGAGGCAACACGTGGTAACGTAAGCTGCTGCTGACGATAAGGCTGACGGAGTTTGATGCTTACAAGCTGCATGACATTCTTCAAAAAACCGTCTTGCGTCTTAGCCGACAGGGCATTAAACTCATCAATATTTATGAGCAGTGACTGGCTCATTGCCCGCAGCGTATTCTGTTTCTCACTCATGATAAGATTATCGTTATATCCCCACTGCAACGCCTCAGGCAGAAGGCGTTTGCAGAAGGTTGACTTCCGATAACCCTGTCGGGAGATGAGCAGCGGAGCCACACTGTTACCGTGCGAGACGTCCAACCCCATCCATTGTGCCACCATTGCCAGAAACCACGTGTGGAACCATTCTGCCCACCGTGCATTATCATTAGGAACACAGTCTGCCAGCGCCTCAATATGATTCTTTCCATCCCATCGTCCTTGCAGTCCTTTGAGAAAATCGTCCACAGGATTAAAAGCCTTGACAAAGCCCGACTCCGTATATCGTCGGATGTCTTTGTCCCACGCATCGATCCCATCAAGACGCGCCTTGATAGCGATTGTGTTGCGCATCCGTTCATCCGCAGGCATAAAAGATTCATCACTCCCAGCCTTTCGGATTTCCGTACACCCTAAGGCGGTGTTATATCTCATTTCATACTTCCGCTCAAGATAGTTGAGCAAACGACGAGTAATATCATTTTTAAGTCTTTCAGACTGTCGGTTACGCTGATTTTCAGCTTTAATATTCTTAAGATTCTTGTATTGCATAAGTTGAAAGTTTTATTTTAAAGTTTACAAGTTGACGAGTTGACAAGTTGCTTGCGAGAAAGGAGAAAGAGTGAAAAGGTTAAGCCGTAGTTCTTTCTCACACAGAGAATACAGAGAAACGGAGGACAGGACCAGTACAGAGAAACCTAAAGGTTTAAGGAGTAAACAGAGACATTGAAAACTTATGTCTTTCCTCATCTGACCTCATTATGGCTTCCGTTCATTCTGTCTGTCATTATGACTTCTGTCCCTTATGTCATTATGGCTGTCATTAAGTCTACCACAGAATAAGTTAACATGTTACTATGTCTTCTCTTATTCTGTCCACCAGCACCACACGTGCGGAGCATCAACACATGATGTGCGGAGCGTTAGCACCACAGAAACGAGACCTCTATAACAGTTTACTTACTCCACTCCGTAACGCAAAGATTACCTTCCCTTTCTCTTACAAAACGTGTTAATGTCTTAACTCCTACCACTCCCTTTCACTCCTTTACTCCTTCCCGAAAGCACTACTATTATTTCCAGCACGTCTGGTAGTTATCATAAACACGTGGGGCAGCATAGCCATAACGCTGGAAAAGTTCGTCAACCCATTGCTGTTCGCCCTCACTCAGTTTATTAATTCCTCGATGGTAACGATAATAAACAAAGCGACTTCCGAAATGACTCTCCATAGTACCACGCAGAGAGCGGTAGTCACTGTGCTTCACATCATCGAAAAGGTGCGAGAATCCCCACGCCAATCGTTCTGTCTTCATAGCGTAAAACACCTTACAGCTATTGCCAGAGCGCACAGAAGGAAGAACCATCAAAGTCGAGTGTTGACCGATAGGAAGTGCCTTACCAGCATGATAACGTAGGCACTGCTCTTTGAGAATACAATCGTGCATAAAGCACACTGCCCAGTCTTTGGGCATGTTAGAAAAATCTGTACACATAAATAGAATGATTTAAGAAAAATAAATTCAAAAAGGAAGATGCGATTAGTTTGTAGGAAATCACGCTTAGCGTGTCGTTGTTCTTCCTTATTTCTGCTTGCAAAGATACAACACAGAGATACCCCTTGTCAAGTTTTTCACGGATTATTTTTATTTTGCTGTCACTACTGTCAGCCTTCTACCTATTCTAATACACTGACAAACAATCATCTATAGCAAATGTTAAAAATGACAGCAAACAGTTTTTTTAACTTTGTGTAGTAGATGAGAGATTTACACCAAAGAGTAAATAAACATTTTCACGATTACATCAAGTATCATACAGGTTGAACAACATAAAAACTGGCTGACCCTCTGCGAGTGCCAGCCAGTGTGCAGTTAATACCTAAATGATTATGTTCTTCTTGGAACTAAGATTTAAATGATGAGTACACTCTACTCCAACCCTCGGTTAAAGAATAGTCGGCGTTTTTTAACCACAATGATAACAGACACGATAAGCAGTAATACCGTCTGTATACACTTGCTATCGGGGTGAGTTGCAAATATTTCATTGAAATAACCTGCCGTAATATGAAAGATAATAGCAACAAGGATATTTCGGTTGGTTTTATAATAAAGCCAATTCATCAAGATAACAAAAGGAAAGATACTAACGATGAAGTTCAGACTATAAAGCCAGCCCTCACTCACCACATTAGCGTGGTAATAACCCTTAATTCCTGCAAGGGGAAAATGCCAAACAGCCCAATAAACTGCAAACAGCATAGATGTTTTGAAGAGACTCATTCGAGAGCGGAGACAGTCTGTTCCATAACCATGCCACGCAAGTTCCTCAAGCGTAGGTGCAAGAATAAGGAGGAACCATACAGGGAAGACACCCGACGTAAAGGTGTAATGACCTGTAACGATGAATTGTGATGGACTGTAGCCAAACAACAGAGATATTGCCATAGCACACAAGATACTTGCTGGCATCAGTAAGCAGGCTGTGAGATAATATTGCCACTTATCGGAAGACAAGTTTAGGAATCTCCCAAGAAAGTCTTTCCGCAGTTCCTGGCGCTGAAAAACCAAAATAATAGTCAGAAACATTGGGAAGAAAAGTCCTACCAATCCCAACAATGGTGCTACCCATGTGCTTTCCGAATAAACTACATGATGACTTACATAACTGGCAGCAAACCAGAATATCCATGGGATAAGGGTTGCCAAGAGATAGAAAAGTACCGTATGGCGATACTTGATGACGATGTTTTCTTTCATATTGCTTTGATGCTATCAAAAATCAGTGATTACATAAATAACAAGACGTACATGAACAGTAATAACCAATGTATTACAAAATCGCCACAAATATACTTCCTACATCGCAAAGAGCCAAAATGAAACACTTAAAATACTATATATCTGATATATTTTTGATTTAGATTATCTGATGTTGAGTAAAGATATGGTAACAGGCATAGCCTCTTCACCAAAACATTTCATTATAGGAATAGCTATCAGGAACTATAAAGTTGTGTACCCACCTATCACATAAGTGTTAAGAACTACATACCACTCATTCTTACTCATTTGGGCATCATGTTGGTGGCGTGTTGTAAGTACTGGCTGGCTTTCTCGCAGTGACTGCCAGCACAGTGTGTGTAGTCGTAGGGTAATTGGTTGTATTGTTCAAGGATCATGGAGTAGGTGTATTATTATCGGGGTGTTGATTCGGTTCCCCTTGATTTAAAGTACTCTTACTGGGTTGTAAATTAGTATCCTCTTGTGCCAAAATCAAAATCTGGTTATAATTACAAAAAAAGTGAGACAATTCCCTCTTATTATCAGTGTTTTTTTTAATGAAAGGCCATTTTATAAGGTCTATTATCTTATCCCAACAACATCCAATAATCTTTAATATCCAGTTAGGTACTTTTCTCCACCTCTCTTCAATATTATCTCCTCTTTTTGCTACCTTAGCAGCAAAACCCTTACAGCATATAATGATAACAAATGACAACATAATTACAATTCCGCCTACGACCACTTTATACCAATAAGAATATGCAATACTCTCTAACAGTTTAGATACTCCCATTTCTTTACATAACATTAGCAGCCAAGTAAATGTTATGATAAGGCTAACTATTTGATTCACTTTTGATACAGAGAAAGGATATTCTTGCATTAAATTCCTTGTAGAATGCTCACGTCTCTTAATAATACCAAATATAGGAATACCTAAATGTGTGCTTAACATTTCAATATGTGCTTCCCAATTTTCTTGCCAAAACTTGCTTCCTCGGTTTGCCATATACCACAAAAGGGATAATAAGAAACCTAAAGCTGCAAGAAATAGAAGTAGCCATTCCTTTTGATAGATACCGATAATTGAATCATCGGCTTGTATTATCTTATAGTATCCAATAAAGACAGCACTGATAAAGAGAACAAAATAGGCTGTGCGCTTCCAATATAACTCAATCTCAAATTTTCTTGTTTCAAGTGCAATTTGGAATGCTTCTTTTAATTTCTTTTCATCAAAGTTATTGATATAATTTTCCTTTGATATTCCGCATTTCTTTTCTTTCATAGTGTTTGATTAATCTAAAAAGCCCCAATGGCATTTCTACCATTGGGGCAAAGTTATAATATTATTTTTACTTCACTTCCTCAAAGTCTGCATCTTGGATGGTGTCATCCTGCTTTGGCTGCTCCTGCTGACCAGCGTCTGCGCCTGGCTGAGGACCTGCCTGCTGACCGCCTGCTTGGCTGTACATCTGCTGTGATGCAGCCTGCATAACGGTGTTGAGGTTGTTAATAGCTGTGTCGATGGCTGCAACATCAGCTGACTTGTGAGCATCACGGAGCTGCTGAAGAGCAGACTCGATACCTGACTTCTGGTCGGCTGGAATCTTGTCACCGTTGTCCTTCAAGAAGTTTTCGGTGGTGAAGATCATTGAGTCAGCCTGGTTCAGCTTGTCAATCTTCTCACGCTCTGCCTTGTCGGCTGCTGCGTTCTGCTCAGCTTCAGCCTTCATACGGTTGATTTCCTCCTCGCTCAAGCCACTTGAAGCCTCGATGCGGATGCTCTGCTCCTTACCTGTTGCCTTGTCCTTAGCTGATACGTTAAGGATACCGTTAGCATCGATGTCGAATGTTACCTCAATCTGTGGCACACCACGACGAGCTGGAGCAATACCAGTCAAGTTAAACTGACCGATAGACTTGTTCTGTGCTGCCATTGGACGCTCACCCTGCAGAACGTGGATAGTAACCTCTGTCTGGTTGTCAGCTGCGGTAGAGAATACCTCACTCTTCTTACAAGGAATGGTAGAGTTAGCATCGATAAGCTTTGTCATCACACCACCCATTGTCTCGATACCGAGGGTCAATGGAGTAACGTCGAGCAATACGATATCGCCTACACCACTCTCCTTATTAAGGATAGCACCCTGAATAGCTGCACCAACAGCAACCACCTCATCAGGGTTAACACCCTTTGAAGGCTCCTTACCGAAGTAGTTCTTAACCAATGTCTGCACTGCAGGAATACGGCTTGAACCACCTACGAGGATAACCTCATCGATATCTGATGTCTGCAACTTAGCGTCGCGGATAGCATTCTGGCAAGGAACGAGACAAGCCTGGATGAGGTTGTGTGCCAACTGCTCAAATTGTGAACGAGTCAAAGTCTTTACCAAGTGCTTTGGAACACCGCCCTCAGCAGTGATGTATGGCAAGTTAATCTCTGTAGAAGAAGAGCTTGACAACTCAATCTTAGCCTTCTCAGCAGCTTCCTTCAAACGCTGCATTGCCATTGGGTCCTTTCTCAAGTCGATACTCTCCTCAGACTTAAAGCCGTCAGCGAGCCAATCGATGATTACCTGGTCGAAGTCGTCACCACCAAGGTGAGTATCACCATTCGTAGAGAGTACCTCGAACACACCACCACCGAACTCAAGGATAGAGATATCGAATGTACCACCACCAAGGTCGAACACAGCAATCTTCATATCCTTATTAGCCTTATCAACACCGTAGGCAAGCGCTGCAGCAGTAGGCTCATTCACAATACGCTGTACGTTAAGACCAGCAATCTGACCAGCTTCCTTAGTAGCCTGACGCTGTGAGTCAGAGAAATATGCTGGTACGGTGATAACTGCATCAGTCACCTCCTGACCGAGATAGTCCTCAGCAGTCTTCTTCATCTTCTGCAATACCATTGCAGAAATCTCCTGTGGAGTATATTTACGGTCGTCAATCTGAACACGTGGATAACCACCCTCGTTAACAACCTTAAATGGAACACGCTCAGCCTCTTTCTGGCACTGCTCGTAGGTCTCACCCATGAAACGCTTAATAGAGTAAATCGTCTTCTCTGGGTTTGTGATAGCCTGACGCTTAGCAGGGTCACCCACCTTACGCTCGCCGCCTTCAACGAAGCCCACGATAGAAGGTGTAGTACGCTTACCCTCACTGTTAGCGATTACCACTGGCTCATTACCTTCAAATACAGCAACACAAGAGTTTGTTGTTCCTAAGTCAATTCCAATAATCTTTCCCATAATTGTATATCTTTATTTTATTATTATTCGTATTCAGTTATTGACGCTTATCCGTTGTAGTAGCATTAGACTAATATCGTCTTCAGCTGCTACTGACAGCATCATTTGCCAATAATTAGACAAATGATGTGCCAACAGATATAGACTGACAGAATGGCAGAAAGAGTTGTCAAATTGACTTCAGGCAGAGTTTTAAGGCACAAAAAGAAACTGTGCCAATACTTTAATATAAAGATATTGACACAGACTCTCACTATGATAAAACCTAAATTAGTAATTAGACATCTATGCTTATTATAATTGAACTATAGAATAATTGTCCAAAAACTGCTTAGCATCTAATAACCTATAGGAAGAATAAGAGACAACGTTACTTCACACTAAAAGTCGTAATCTTCATATCGTTCTTCTCATTACGCTTATCAGGATCTCCCAAAGAGATACCATACTCACCTGGCTTCAAACCTTCTATAACAATATAGTAAGAACTCTGTCCGTACTTCTTAGCCTGAAAAGATATTTGTCCAAGAGAGTTTGTTTTAGTTGCAGACAACGTACCAGCTTCAGCCAACTGCGCTCTACGCTCCTTTCCCTTTACCTCAAATGGGAAGATATTGATAAAAGACTCTGGATCGGTTGAATTATTCGCAGCCTTAATAATAAGGCGAACATCCTTACCAGCAGGTACTGTTACAGATGATGTAGGGCCACTCAAAGTAATACGTGTCTTCACCTTTCCAATACCAACAAGATACAACGAAGCACCCGCTTTGGTCTTAACAACGCCAGATTCACGTGGCAACTTCACATACTCTGTGTTAGAAGTAAGCAAAAAAGTTTGGTCTGCAAACTCTGGTTCTGGAACAGATACTTTTTGCGCAAAAGATGTTGTCATACCTAACAGCATGAATAACATTGTGAAAATAGACTTTCTCATATAGATAAATTATTAGTTAGATTTCAAATTTATAAATAAAAGGTAACTATTCAGCGGTATTGATCAGTCTGTATTTTCTCCTCTAAAATCTT
>ERZ773069.325-NODE-325-length-33148-cov-5.515154_pt1 | contig 33148 bp, 20 predicted proteins | sample MGYA00580619_ERZ773069 | MGnify/ENA primary metagenome ERZ773069 (study PRJEB29015, sample SAMEA2738007) | human oral metagenome | biome: human oral; feature: human-associated habitat; material: dental | place: China | collected 2108 ...
TTAAGGACTAAGAGAAACCGCAATGGGGCTAACTGAGATAGTTTGACCGTAACGGACTTGAACTTCTTCTTATCGAGGACGCCCAGATACAAATAATAGGTTTAAAACGAGTTTTGGAACCAGTATGTTTGTTATGGATCCAAAGGAAAGTAAATGGTACCTCCTAATAACTTCTATGGGTTTGTAATCAGTATTGTTAAAGGTACTAGCCTTTTTTTATTTTAATTTAATAAATAATCCAAATCCAGAATTGATTTATAATTAAATAGAAAACAGTTTATTAATGGGGGGCTCAATTTGCAAAAGGAAAAGGAATTAGCTTACTATAAGGTTTTATTAAAACTTGGAGAAAAACAAAGAATCCAAAAACCTTTTTGGAGAACTACTCTTTTTGGTGTTAAATTAGAGCTCAGAGCTTTACCAAAGTATTTAACTCAAGGAGAAAAAGTTTATTGTATTACTCCATGCCGTTATAGAGGTAGAAAAGCTCTTGCTGTTGTTACTGATATAAGAGTTTTAGTTTTAAATCGTGGATTGCTTGGAGACTTTGGTCTTACTCAAAGAGAAGAAGTTTACTTTCATCAAATTGCTGGAGGAAATCCAGAAGGAGGGATCTTTTCATCTTATACTTTATCGATCCCGGGATCTGGAAATGATTTCAAAATTGATGATTTGTGGATGAGAGATGCAAGAACCTTTGATAAGGCATTTAACAAAGCTCGAAGAGATTATGAAACAAAAAAATCCACACCTGAAACAAAAAAAGAAACAAATTACACTGATACAGATAAAGAGGTGGTAAATCCTAATAACGAATCAGAATTAAAGAAAAAAATCAAAGCCTTAACCGAACTCTTAAAGAATGATTCTATTAATAAGGATGAATACATAGAGCTAGTAGAAGATGTAATCAATTAAGAAATAAAAAAGGAGATGAATTATTCATCTCTTTTATTTTATTAATCTAAAATAGTTTCAGTTTCATTAATATTATCAATCTTTAAAAGTTCTAATCCAAAAAGATTTCTAACTTTTTGCAGTCTAAAAATTCTAGAATCTTCAAAATTAGAAATTGATGAATTAAGCAATCCAACATAATCAGATTTTAGAAGATCAATTTTATCGTTGATTGTTCTTTTTCTATAACTTTCTAAGCTTTTATAGAATGATTCAAAAAAATCCTTATCATTTTCTTTTCTTACAGAAAACTTATAAATAGAATTTGCTGAAAAAGTTGAGTTATTTGTTTGCTCACTCAAACTTGATAATCTTAAACCTTCAGTAAAAAATTTTGGTCTTCCTAGAAAAGTTACTAGAATAGAATCCTTATAATTAGATTCTTTAAGAGGAGATGGATAAGCAATATGAGGATCGCCTTCCTGGAAGTTAAACTCAAAAACTGGACTAAACAAAGTGATTCCAACACCCTTTAATTCTAAAAGGGAACTACCCTTAAATTGTTCAAGGAAATCTTCTTTGTATCGAATTCTTTTACGTTCACTATAAGAACCCTCGAAGTAATCAAAGTTCAAACGAATACTTGATTTCATTTCTTCCAAATAATTTTTCACTTCAATTTTTTGAAGTTTTTTCTTTTTAATCTCATCTAAGAAATTAATAGTTTCAATTAGAGATTCTTTATAAGTTTCAGCAAAAATAGTTTTGCTATCCAAAGGTTTATCACCAGTAATCATTGTTTGCTCCTTCTTTCTTTTTGTTTTTATTTTTTTAATTATATAAAAAAGAGATCATTTTTTGATCTCTTAAAACAATTTATTTAATTCCGAAAGAGTTCTTAGTAGAATTCAATCTGGTTGTTAAATTATGCAATAGATAATCATCAAATTGATCTGATAATAACATTGAGTAATCTTCTGTTCGTACATCAATAATGTATTGAATTTCTTTTTTTATGTAATTCTTGAATTTTTTATAAATCTCTTTATAAAACCATTCTGAATCAATACCATCCCTGATCTTAAATGAAAAAGTTGAATTATCAAAAACTTCATTATAGCTGTTTAATTTGGAAACTTTATATAATACTAGATTATCCAAAATAAATCCCGATCGTAAAGAAAAAAATTCATTAAACTTTCTTAAAATCTTAGAGTTTGAAAATTCTCTCTCTTCATAATTGAAATGAAATCCATTAGGTAAAATTACAAACTTCTTATCTTCATTAAATCCAATTTCAAATGGAACAGTAGGAAGATTGAATCCAATTTCGTTTAATTCTCTCAAACTTAAACCATCGGCTACAGCAAAAAAATCTGCATAATTTAGACTGTGGAAGTTTTTTAGTTTATCACTAAAATCAAAATCAATAATTTGCATTTTAGTTTTTGGTAGGATAAATGAATTAAACTTCAATCTAATCATCTGTTTTAGGAACATCTCCATAAATAAATCAAATGAATTTTTATCAATTTCAAGATTTTTTAGTAAAGATTCTAAGAATTTAATTGTCTCAAAAGCTTCCCTTTCATATTGGATCTTTTCCGAATTTTGATTGGGTAAATTATTTTTGGTAATCATAGTTTTTCCTTCTTTCTTCACCGTTATTTCCCGGTTTTATTTTAATTATAAATTATGAACTAAAAAAATTAATCACAATTAAAAAGAGATGAATTAAACCATCTCTTTCTTTTTTAGTCCCAGTGAGAGTAAACCATCTCAATCAATCTAAGATAAGCATCTAGATTTAAGTCTTCTGGTAATTTCTCTGGAATTTTATCATTAAAAATTCGAACTGGTGAATCGGGAACATTGATTAATTTCCCAAGTGCTTCAGTTTTCACCAAATAAGTTCCAATAGAATCACCCGTTTTAGTTAACAAGAATCGGTTAACTCGTGGAGCAACTTTTAAGTTAACAACTGTTTTGCTATGTCGTTGAGCTTTACTTGTAAACATAAATGCTTCAACATCTCCAGATTCAAATTCTTTCTTTAATAAATCAAGAAGTGGTGTATCTGGATTAATCAATTTTTGAGCAACAACCCGGTCAACAACCAATGGCTTTGTTCCAAGCTTAAACAAGTCTGAGAAGCTTTGATGTACTAGATCATCTCCAGCAGCTTCAATAATTTTCTTACTCTCGTCAAGAAGTAGACGGTCGTTGTCACTTTTAGCAATGTAGTTAGGAATCTTATCATACCCAATTGCAAGACCCCAAAACGATGACCATTCTTCTACAACAGAAAAATCTACCACATCATTATCACACCAGAATAATCCATCAGTATTAATAGATAAAACTTCTCCACCAGCATCAATAATTCTTTTTGCTAGATCATATAAAACAATTTGCAAAATAATTCGAGCTTCAATCATTCCAATTGGATTATAAAGAGGAGTTCCTAGTTGATCTGCTACCCCTGTTGGCTTGTTTGTCGCCAACTTACTTGCTGCGACACCTTTTGAAATTATTTCCATTAATTCACCAATTGAAATTGATTTACTAATTTTAATTCCAAGAGTTTTAGCATAGTCAGCAATCTGTCCAACAGAAACAGATCCATTATCAAAAGCTTTTTCAAGAGCTTTCTTCAATTTTTTGTAAGCAAACTTATCATCTTTAAATCCTTTGTAAACCACTTCGATTTCTGGTGAAAACACACCGAGAGCTAAAATCATTGCAGTATAAGCACCTTCAATATCATGATGGTGAACATTAGATCTACGGATTAATTTTTCTGCATGTTTAGTATGAAGACCTCCACCACCGGATTGGACAGAAATCTGATCATTCAAAGGGAAACTTACTGATGGGAATGGAATTTCTTTAAAAATAGAGCTTGCATCACGATCTGAAGCCCCAGAAGATAAACGCTTCAAGTATTCAGAATGAGCATCTTCCATTTTTTGGGAGAAATCAATTAACTCCTTTTTCCAAACATCTGGAATTACGGAAAGAACATCTACGCCATTAAGATTCCATTTAAACTTAGAACTTTTATGATTCACAAATGGTTTTCGATTTTTTATGTGAGCCTGAGTCAAAGCACTGGTAGCTAGTTTAGAACCATTTTGAGAATAAAAGTATTCTCCACCACCAAGATAGCGTTCAATCATAGCAGACATCTGAGTGAATTCACCCTGAGAAAAAGAATGATTGAATACTTTCGCAGTCCCTTTTGCTCGTTTGATTGCATAGGATACCAATTCTTTTACTTCTTCAGAAGTGAGTTCCTTAGATGAATTTGGATCAATAGATAATGGAGTGATTGACTCACTCAAACGAGATAGAACTTCTTCTGGTAAAGTTCCTTGTCTAAAGATGTTTTCTAACTCAAAATTACCATACAAAGATTTTGGTTTAGGATTAATTTTAAAGCCTGCAACAAAATTATTGACAATTTCATCATAAACTCTAAACAAATTATCTTGAGATGAGTTAGCCATCATTTCACCAATCAAATAAGTTTGATCTGAACGACCAAAAGTAATAAGTCTGGTATTCTTTTTGTATCCTTTAATTTGTTCATGAGTTAGAGTAATCATCTGCACCCCTTCAACAGCTTCAGGATCCCAAGAATCTTTTGCTGATCCAGGAAAGAATACTCCACCTTTCATTATTTTAGGATCTAGTAGAACCAGAACCGATTTTGTTTTAGTAACTACAGCTGTAGCAATAATTGGTTTTTTGTTCATTTTTTATACCTTCTTTCTGTCAAAATTTTGACTTTTATTCTAATTATAAAAAGCAGACCATTAAGGTCTGCTTTTTGGTTTTATTTATCCCAAGGAGCCAAAGGAAATGCTTTTACTGTTAACAGTGTATCTTTGAAATCTTCAGAAAGAATGTAATTTTCCAAATAAAAATCAATTATTTTATTTTGTTTTTTTGTTGTATAAAGAGTTGAATTAAAAATTGAAAAATCTAATTTTTCTTTAGAACAAAGTCGTTTAGAACCATACGCTGAAATCTTAGAGGAAACAAAGTATGGAATTCCATTTCGACCAAATAAATAAAGAACCAAACCATTAACAAAATCTAAATCAGATAATGATGACAAACTACTAAGATCAAACGAATGAATGGACCAAGTTAGGATGGGAGCATTTTCTTCATTAAAAATTGATTTAATAAAATCTTTTATTAGTGGAGAGGATGGATATAACACAGACCACCAACTAATAGGTTTTTGTTCTAGCTCTTTAAAAGTTTCTAAAAAGATCTTTTTCATTTTAGTGTTTTTTGATTTTTCAAAAATAGCAATTAATGAATAAAGATCAGATTCTAATTTGCTTACCTGAGAAAATTCTTCTTGTGATTTATTGTAGATAAGACCTGAAGATTTTTTTACAAAAGTTTTTAAATCTTCCATTACAACATTAGTAAGATTAACCTCAAAATCATCACTAAGAATAGAATCTAACTCATCATATCGATAATTAATAGTTTTATAATTTTTTGTTAAAAAACCAACAACTTTATCTAAAGGCAATTCGTCAACAGAACCATCTCTATCTAAAATCATATCAGCATAAATCTCAAAAACGTAATTTTTAATTACCTTTAATTGATCTGCAAGTTCAAAAGTTTCAGCATCAATAATCAAAAACTGTTCTGCAGTACCACCTCTGAAATAACTATTGGTAAATAGATCATAAACCAAACTTTTTGAATAAAAATCTAAAGGAATGTTAAATTCTGTTCCAATATAATCAAGAATTTTTTTAGAATTATTATAAGTACAGCTATTTATCATAATCAAATTAATTTGTCCGAATGTTTTACTGATCCTATCAGATAAAAGGCATTTCATTGTTTTCTGATTGTCGCTATTTAGCACTGAAAAAAGAGATTTTAGTGATTTAAGATTTGCAGATGTTAGAGAAAATACTGGTATATAATCAGCAACCTCTGACATTGCTCCATAACTTAATTTTGTTTTATAACCTCTACCAAAAACACACTTAAGTTCAAAATCTGTTCTACTCCAAAAGAATGCAACAAAATCATACTTTATTCCTTCATTTAGAATTTCAATTGTTTTTTTGTATGCTAAATCAATCATTTCTTGATTTTCGATAAGCTTTACAACTTCATCATAATCCTTTCTTAAGGGATTTTTTTCAATTTGTTTTTTAATCATAAATAATAATAACCTTCTTTCTTTAATTAAAATTCATTTTTTATTAATTATAAAAAGCTCATTTTCCATAATTCAATAACTAAAAAAGCAGATAAAAGTAAATTCTATCTGCTTCAAGTTATTATGCAATTTTCAAGTCTTTTTCAGTAAAAGGTTTATTTGCTTTTTTATAAACATGACCGTCTTTTACTGCTTTTACAAAATAAGCTTCTTTAAACCACAAGTCAAATCCCATAACTCGAGCTTTGTATTGTGTTTTTTTACGATATAGTTTAGTTTCTCCAGTATAAATAAGTTTCATTTTTTACCTCTTTTATTCAAATCTCTGTTCTAATCTTCCATTATTAAAGTATAGAACTGCAGCATAATTTTTTTGTTTTTTCTCTGACCATAAATCAGAAACAGCTAATTCATTTGTTTTTCCTAGAATAATTAATTCATCTAAAGAAAACCTATGACCACTCCTTTCTAATGGAACATAAACTCCGTTCACCAAATAATAGTAGTCTCCTGATTTGGATTTGCGTTTTTCAATCATCAATCCGGGTTCAGAAAATAATACATCTTTTTCTACTTCAGCAAACTTAATTTCTATTCTATTTGATAATTTATTAAAGAATAATGTTCCTGGAAACTTTTCACCCTTTTTATTAATTAAATCATCAACTTGAAGTTCATTTCCTTGTAAAAGACTTCCGAATTCTTCCTGTGTGATAAGTCTATTAGCAACGTATCCATAAACTTGAATCTCAGAATCTCTTCCTCCAATCAAGTAAAATCTGTACTTCTTCTTATCTTTTTCACCATCTACTTGAACAATTAAAGTATTACCAACATTAAATTCTTCAACTGTTTGAGATGATTGAGTTTTCACAAAAGTCATTCGTTTATCAGCTCCTAATTCAAGAAGTTTTTTACTAGTTTGGTTGTTAAACTCCTTCCAGATGATCTCTTTTTCAACTTGACCACCCTCAACCATAGTTTTAACTTCTTTATCTGAAAGCTTAGTCTTGAATTTCATTTTATCATTATCTAGCATAGATTGCAAGTAAAAACCTCTAAAAGGAGGAACTGGGTATCCTTCTTTTTCAGCTTCATTTTTTTCTGCCATCCATGACTGAAATTCTTCATCGTAATACGCACCAGAAGCTGATTTATAAACTTTACTTCCATCTTTAAATTGTGCAATTGCATCTTTTCTAGCATAAGAAGGAATTTCACTAAACGAAACATTCAATTTACTTAGAGATTTAACAATTAATTCGGTATATTGAACAATTTCATTATAAACTTGATCTGCATTAACAAGACCGTCTTCTACTTCTTGTAATCGAATTTCCCATTTAGCAGTCAAATGAGGTGATGTAATTTCTGAATTTTTCAAGTTTTGAACTGTTTCAATACCAAATGGAGTAGCACCATAAACCTGTTTTTTACCAGAGCATGTAATTCTATCTAAATCAATAAGTGATTGAATAATTGTTGTACGAGTTGATGGTCGTCCGAGTCCTTCTGCTTTTTGCATAGCTAACTTCTCTTCGTCAGATAAAAGCAATCTATGAACATTGACTAATACAGAACCCAAAGAATCAACATCGTATCGTTCAGGAGGTGTTGTCCACCCTTCTTTAATTTCATCAGATAGTTTAATTACTGCACCCTCATTTAATTCTGGTAATTCAACATCCCTGCTAGAAAATTCAGGAACAATTGCCGCCCATCCTTCATCTAGTAGAACAGATCCAGCTGTTTTGAAAATCTTATCACCAACAGTAGTTTCAACTTTTGTTTTTTCAACAACTCTATCTGGTAAGAAAGGTAAAACAACAGATCTTGCAACTAAGTATAAAATCTTCTTTTCTGTATCAGTTAAAGAATTGTAATCGAAATTATCTCCAGGAAGGGGTAGTATAGCGGAGTGTCCACGAACTTCTGAGTTGTTTACATACTTTTTGTTTTTTAAAAATTCTTGAAGTTGGTCACTCTGTGGTGTTAATACTTGAGCTAGTTCAGGAACTTTTCTAACTACTGGGAAAAGGTGTTCTATTCCACTAGCATCATCTGTTGTAATAAAAGCAGAATCTGTTCGAGCGTAAGTAGTTATTTTCTTCTCATACAGACTTTGACCAGCAGCTAAAGAATCTGGTTTACTAATACCAAAAATTCTTGCTGCGGCACCTTGAAGTGAATCAATTGAGAAGAATCCTAGTGAGCCATTTTCTGTGTTAGCTTTAGGTCGTTCTCTATTAACTGTTTTTGATAAAGAAGTGATTGCAGCATTAGCACCATTCAAAGCTTGAAGAGCTTGTTCTGCTTCCTCTTTTTTAGAAAAACGCATTGCTTTTCCATTTTCAGGATCTGTTAAAACTCCTTGATAAGTTTTTCCATTTTGTTCAAAGGTTGATTTAATTGTAAAAAATTGTTCTGGAACAAAGTTTTGGATAGCCAACTCTCTATCAACAATAATCTTTTCAATTGGATTTCTAACTCGCCCAGTACTATGCCAGAATCCAGATTTAGCACTCATAACTTTTGTGCTATTTAGACCGATTAACCAATCCATTTTAGCTCTCAGAAGAGCGGCATCACTTAGGTTTTGAACAGTCATCGTCCCACTAATTACATCACTATAAGATAATAGATTTCTAAATGCTTTTTCAATTTCAGTAGCAGTTGTACCATTGTTCCAAAATCTGTACTTTTTAGTAGCTTGAAATCTTGGATCTAGTGTACTAATAAAGGCATCAAAAATAAGATTACCTTCTCTTTCCGGGTCAGTACCACAAACCAAAAAGTCATAGCCACCAGACTCAATCATTGATTTAACTCTTAGATAAAGCTTGTCAATAGGTCCAACCTCTTTCTTGGTTTTCATATCAATATCTTTAGCTGGAACATAAACCCAATTTTCAGGAATCATTGGTAAATTATCAATGTCATTTGATCCCCAACTTGGATTGTAAAATTGAGGTTGTGCCAGTTCTACAACATGCCCATGAAACTTTGCAAAGTCTAATGAGTAGGGAAGAGAGCTTTTAATAGAATCATAAACTTTTTTAAAGTCCTCCATGGTAGAAGATTTTTCTGCAATAAATAAGCCTCTACCAGTTGGTAATTGTTTTGCCATTCTATTCCTCCTTTTGTTTTCTTTATTTATTGTAAGTCATTATTTATCAAAAGTCAAACAAAAAAGGAAGCTTTTAGGCTCCCTTTTATTTTTTATTATTTTTTACTTTTACGTTTTGCTAGGTAACCAATACCACCACCTAATCCGGCAAGACCTAGAATAGGTAAAATGATTTTACCAGCAGCAGCTCCAGTATTAACAGCAGTTTTCTTGTCTGGAGTTTTAGTGTCTCCTTTTTTGAAAACATGTTTTACATTACCTGCTTTATCTGTATCAGTACGGACAAAAGTATAACCTTCAAAAGTTCCAGCCTCACCAGCTTTATCAGCTACAAGAGGTTTTTTAAGTTCTTTTTCAGTCTTAACTTCTTTTCCGTCTTTATCCTTAGAAGTTACTTCTACAACCCAAGTTGTAGTTACTTTTTTAGCATCAGTTTTCTTAAAGACATGTTTTACGTTTCCATCTTTATCTGTATCAGTACGGACAAAGGTGAATCCTTCAAAAGTTCCAGCTTCTTCTACTTTTTCACCAATTGTTTGATCTTTTAATTTGATCTCAGACTTAACTTCTTTTCCTTGATCATCTTTAGTTACAATTTCTTCAACCCAATCAGTAGTATAAGTTTTGATTTTTTCGTAGATGTAAGTTGTTACGTTTTCTTTAGTGTCAGTTTTAATTAGCTTATAGTTGTCAAACTTATCAGGATCCATGATTTTATCACCAGTAACATCCTCTTTGAGCTTAACTTCTTTGTCGCCATTCATTGTAATCCAACGAGTTTTATATGATTTTTTCTCTGCTGGTTTAGTTGGCTTATTGATTAAATCTTGAATACCTTTAGCAGTCATAGCTGCACCATTAACTCGAATAGAAGAACTATTAACATCTGTGGCATTCACTTTCCCTTCTTTAGTTGTAATAGAAGAGGTGATAGTTTCTGGACCGAATGTTTTTCCATCAGCAGATAGTTTGCCCGCTGATTTTTCAGTCAATCTAAATGAGATTGGAGTGTTTTCTGAATTAATAACATAATATTGTACACGTTTAAGAGTTCCCTCTTTAACTTCGAATACAACTTTATCTTTAGTCACTTCTGTAACTGCAACCTTAACTGGATTTACATCAGCAAGATATACACCATTTTCATTAGCAAATGAGTCTGAATTGAATGATGGGATAATAGAAATCTCTTTTGATTCAACATCACCTTTTTCAAAACTCATCATTGAATCTTTTGGAAGATTTACTGTAATTTTTGTGCCGACACCATAATCTTGATCAAGAGGTCTAATTCCTAAACCTAGGAAATACTTAACAGATCCATCTGTAGAGTTTGTAATCTGTGTATTAGTAGAAAGATCTACAGTTGAAGGTTTAGCTTTTATGTCTTGTTTTGGACCTGGTTTAATTGTCACATCCTTTTTAGCAACTTCTTTGTTGTTAACGGTGATTTTTGCTGGAACAGTTACATCTTTGGATACAGCAGTAAATACATTACCTTCAGTTGCTGATTTAAAAGTAACTTCTTTGTTCTTGTAGCCTTCAGCTTTCTCATTGAATACAAGTTCATATTCATAATGCCCACCACCAGCAGTGATCTTTTCTGATTTCTTTTGATCCAAACTTGTTTTTGTGCTGATTTGTTGATTTCTTTGATTTACACTTTTCTTCAAAGTGATTTTACCAATTACAACATTATCAACAGTTACATCTGCAGATGATACACTTCCTGAACCAAATAAAAGTGGAAGATTATCTACTGTAATTGATACAGTAGAACCTACTTTAACTGTATCTGGAACAGTAAGGTTCAAGTTATATGCTTGACCAAAAACATTACCAGTATTACCCTTGGCGACAGAATCAGCAATTGTTGCTGTCGCTTTAACATCCACCTGTTTATTTTCTTCAGCATGTGCTACAGGTGTGTTGAGGACAGCCGTAACTGCTCCCATTGCCCCAGGAGTGATTGACAAACCTACTGCAACTACTCCAGCTAATTTTTTACTAAGTTTTTTCAATGGATTTTTCTCCTTTTTGAATTATTTTTTCTGTTACTATTATAAACTATTTATCAATTAAAATCAAAACCGTCAACAATTTTCAATTTATTTAACGATTCAACTTTATTTTAAGCTCTTTTTAAAGAAAAATTCGGTCAAACTTAATTGAACAACAGAAACAATTGCTCCGACTAGAAAGATTGATTCAAAACCTAGCCTTAAATTGTTTAAGAACCTAAAAATGAATGGATGAGAATTTCTTTTAATTTTTTTCTAGACCAAGGACGTTTATAAAAATTATTGTTCAAAACGTTCTCCTTCTTTTCTGTTTTTAATAAAAAGCTTTCAAATCTTTGGCATCAACGCCTCTCTCTTCTAAAAGATGTCTAAGTTTTAGTAAAATTCTTTCTTCAAGATTCTTAACTTCTGAACCAGGAATACCAAGTTTTTTTCCAGCTTCAATTAAACTAACTTTTTGTGTTCGACTTGATAAGATCCGTTTTGAAACAATAAAACGCTCTTGTTCAGTCAATTCTGTTAAGGCATCTGAAAGAATAGATATGGTTAAGTCTCTGGACAACTGACTATCTGGACGTCTAAACCCTTCAGATTTATTATCAGTTGGGTTGATAAAGATAGCATCACTACCACCCTCAGATTCTAGGTATCCTTCAACACTACCAATATCAACTTCTGCCCCAGCTAAAGTACCTAATGGTTTTCCTTTTTTAATTTTAGCTCCAACTTTAATTTCTTTTGGTAAAAGATACAAATAATGATAAGTGTATTCTGAGTCTGTTCCGTCTTGTACAATTGTTACATTATACAAAGTAACAGGATCTTTACCAACTCTAATAATTCTATGACCAACACTTTTTTCAATTCTAATTATGGTCAGATTTTTTGGTGATAGAATTACACGAGGTGGATGAGTTATAATACTTTGTTTTTTTCTGTTTTTATCTAAGGCAATGATTTCATTCATCATTAACCTGTAAGCAAAGGTCGAAAATTGAAATCCACGAGTTGGATCAAAATTGTTTAATGCACTAACAAAGCCATTTTGTGCCGCACTTAAACGTTCTTCTTCAGGAATGGGTAGGTTATCAAACTTTCTAACTAAAGAGTAAACCAGTGGCTCATTTACATAATATGCAACAGAGCGTCTAATCCATTCTCTTCCAACAGATTCAACCTCTTCTCTTTTTGGATTTTCCGGCAATTTAGATAGCGCATCATTAATACCTTCTATCACATGAATTTCTAATTCTTCTGGTTTTCTTTGATTCCTCTTACCTATTGCAGTATAAAGAGATGGCTCAAATTCATTATAAATCTCTTTTCCAATTTCATCCAATAGATCAGTTACTTCTTTTCTTGTAAGTGTCATTGTGTCCCCCTATTGATTAACTTTATTTTCTGATGCCAAATCTGCTTTTGTGTCAGTATTAGCATTATCTTCTTTAACTTTTAAAGTAGACGATGAATTTTCTCCAGCATCAGAAGTTACCTTATTTTCTTTTTTCTCTGTAACCGATCCTTCTTTCTTTGTTTCAGTGTTTTCTTTTTGTTCTGTTTTAGATCCAGGATTTTCTTTCTCTCTAATGATTTCTCTTACAACAGTTTCTTTAGTATTGGGTTCTGTTTGAGTATTATTAGAATTATTCGTTTCATAACTCTTACTATTTCCTCCTAAACCTGGAACTGTTTCTTGGTTATTTGAACTACTTGTGTGATCACTTGATTTTTCAACAACTTTAACAATTTCAGTCGAGCTTTTTTGATCATTTTGAGTTTTATTACTGTTCAAATTGTTATTAATTGTGAAGCTAGCAATTATTACAGACAAGATAGAGCCAACAAATGCGATTGTTTTCTGAAGAGCAGAAAAACCCTTCTTAACTTTTTCTGTTTTTGGAGTGTAATTATTATTTTTATCAAGTCTAGATAGATTGTTCTTCTTTTTCTCTTCCAATTTAAGACCTCCTTATTTTGTTCTTATCTATTTTAATTCGCTTTTAACAAAAAAATTCGCTAATCCAATAAAACATCACGGGTTTCCAATCCGTTGCTAAAAAGCAGATGTCTTATCAAATTAACGATAATGAGAGAGATTATTTGCCTCCCCATTAGGGTGAGGACTTATCTAGACTAGATGATTCGAACATCCGACCCCTCGACCCCAAATCGAGTGCTCTACCAAACTGAGCTAAGTCTAGAAAGAAAAACTGGAACTAACTATAGTAATCGAACCCCTTTGGACCCTTAACAAACAGATTCAAAAAATCGTTAAATTATTTAGGACCTGTTATTTACCTGGGTGTCTTCGATAAGAAGAAGTTCAAGTCCGTTACGGTCAAACTATCTTAGTCAGCCCCATTGCGGTTTCTCTTAGTCCTTAATATCGTTTAGACTCGCAACCAACTTAGAATCTAAGTTAACGATTGCTAAAGATTGGAACCAAAGAATCCAACCTGAAATCTTCAAAGCTACCCAAAAAAAGTTAAAAGGGCAACTACTGGAACTATAGGGCTCGAACCTACGACCTTCGGTGCTTCAAACCGACGCTCTACCAACTGAGCTAAATTCCATTATTTTAAACCACCCCAAAGAAGGTTAGAAGGGATGGTGAAGGATGGAGAGGGATTCGAACCCTCGCACGTTTTACCGCTTGACGGTTTTCAAGACCGTTCTCTTAACCAGACTTGAGTATCCATCCATAAAAGCGTTGGGGCGTTACCCCTACCACGTCATTGTTGTTGCTACTTAATCAGTCACCAGATGATGAGGGAGTGCCCCAGGTTATGATCCTAGTTGTCCTCACCTATTACTATGTCCGGGGCGTCACTGACAGACCCACTCTCTTCTAATTTTATCCACCGACACACCCAAGTTATAAACAGATGTACTTTTTATCTTTATCTATTAAGACACAATATCATCTTAGAAGTTTCCTTGGTGGATGAGACCCGATAAAGCCTTATAGCTCAATCACTTGAGCATCACGGAAAATCTCTTACTTGGCAACCACTTTGGTTCCAGTTGTGCCATCAACTGTTTACTGTGGCGGAATTCATTTGAATCCTCTTGCGAGACCGACTCGATCGTTACCTTAGTATCACAACACGCAGCATCCCAACTCAACCAATACTCAATTAAGAGTAGTCCGCAAACAAGCAATTAGTAAGGTATCCCTAAACTAACAACTTTTGGATTTAATGAGCTAAGATAAGTGCCTCCAGTCAGGAGTTGTTACACTTTTCAACGTTATTTCGAGAGCAGGGATCGAACCTGCGACCGATTGCTGAAAGCACATCAGTTATAGTCCGGTATTGCAATCTAATTAGTTTAAAAAACTAAGTAAATTAACAATTAGAGCTTCTATTCTCGACTTAATTTAAAAGCTGCCCAAAGAAGGTTAGAAGGGCAACTACTGGAACTACAGGACTCGAACCTGCGACATTCTGGTTAACAGCCAGACGCTCTACCAACTGAGCTAAATTCCATTATAAAAATAACAAAATAATTTTGTTTATATACCGAGGACCGGGATCGAACCGGTACGATTGATACCAATCGCAGGATTTTAAGTCCTGTGCGTCTGCCAGTTCCGCCACCCCGGCTGATATAAAAGCCACCGAAAGAAGGTTAGAATGGTGGCAACGGAGAGAGAGGGACTCGAACCCCCGCACGTTTTACCGCAAGACTGATTAGCAAACAGCTACATTACCAGCTCTGTCATCTCTCCTAAAAGCGTTGGGACATTACTCCTACCACATCATTGTTGTTGCTGCTTGCTCAGTCACCGGATGATGAGATAGTGCCCCAGATTATGATTCTAGTTACTCTCACCGCATTTCTAGTCCGAGGCGTCACTAACAGACCCACTCTTGTCATTCCCTCTCAACACACCTTTTACCACAAAGTTGACATCTCTTGAAAGGGGAGATCCAATAAAGTCTTATAGTTCAATCACTTGAACATCACGAGAAATCTCTTATTTGGCAACCACTTTGGTTCCAGTTGTGCCATCAACTGTTTACTGTGGCGGAATTCATTTGAATCCTCTTGCGAGACCGACTCAATCGTTACCTTAGCATCATAACACGCAGCATCCCAACTTAACCAATACTCAACTAAGAGTAGTCCGTAGACAAGTAATTAGAAAGGTATCCCTAACTAACGACTCTTGGATTTAACAAGTCAAGATAAGTGCCTCCAGTCAGGAGTTGTTACACTTTTCAACGCAATTCCGGGGGTGGGACTTGAACCCACGATCTTCGGAGGATGAGTCCGACAAGATACCAACTTCTCCACCCCGGTATATTAAGTGCCACCAAAAGAAGGTTAGAATGGTGGCGATGGAGACTGCAGGGCTCGAACCTACGACCCCCGGATTAAAAGTCCGGTGCTCTACCAACTGAGCTAAGTCTCCTTTATTTATTATAAGTCTTTTTTCTAAAAGATTTCAACATCTAAATCTATTATAACAAAATAATTAAACTTTGTCAACAAAATCTGATCTTTCAATCTTCTATTAAGTATTATAAGTTTTTTATTCTTAAAAATAATGGAAAGAGAGGGACTCGAACCCCCGAACCCAATGGGAGCGGATTTACAGTCCGCCGCAGTTACCAACTTTGCTATCTTTCCTAATGATCTAATAATTATTTTACACCATTTCTGGAATAAATTAAGATGAGAAATAATGTACATAATTTTAAAAGAATAGAAAGGGATTCGAACCCTCGAACCATTTAAGGAATCGGGTTGCAACCGATTGCGTTTAGCCACTTCGCTACCTATTCACATTGATTATTATAAATCTTTTTTAAAAAAAAATCTAGGTGATCGGTGGGTATCGAACCGCAACTAAAAATAAGAAAATAAAGAAATCCATTTTTAGATCAATTTTAGAGTTTTTCAACTCAGGGTCTTACGGTTAACCCATTCCACTCTCTCTCACCTCATTTCAACTGAAAAATTAATTCCAATTCATTGATTTTTTAATCAAAACAATGAAGTTTGTCGCTAGAGCTTCTGAAATAAATTACCTTAAAGGGAGATGCTAAATTGTCTTGCATCTATACATCTGTATAAGATAAATTGTAATTTTTATAAAAGTAAAACTGCTAATAAACCAGTGCGTACCAGATTAACAGTCCATCGTGTTGAACATGTCACCACGATCACCTAAATAACACAGCTAGTAGGACTCGAACCCACGTCTATGGTTTTGGAGACCACCATTCTACCTCTAAACTATAGCTGCATAACACAAACTGGGATAGCTGGATTCGAACCAACGATCAAGGATTCAAAGTCCTTTGTCTTACCACTTGACTATATCCCATTACTTAAACAGCTTCACAGACAGCTTCGATATAACTCATAATCTCCACTGTCTCCACTGCTTGCAACTGAGTTTTTTATTGATCCACTACAAAGGATTTGCACGCTTACTCTAAACCTTTTAGTTCCAAATCTGCTCGATTTAGCACTCAATCTGCTCGATGTTAGTGAATCTCAATACTATTTAATGACGAGTATCGTCACCTCTTCTCGCTGAGGTGCGTTGACGAATATTACAGAGAACCGTCGCCAGGGCGCCTATTAAAAAGGGGGTCTTAACCAAAACTGTAGCCATTGCGCACTACAATTTTGGCAAATGGACCTCACAGGGTTCGAACCTGCAACCACCCGGTTATGAGCCAGGAGCTCTGACCAATTGAGCTAAAGGTCCTAAATCTCTACCCACCACATCTCTCAAGACCCTTAACGGGAATCACCCCTATTGTAGCCGGATGCACAGTCATAGAGCAAACTACGTCTTGTCCGTCACAGCTGATTAGACTGGACGACCATAATTCTGTTTACGTTCCCTGCTGGAATCGAACCAGCATTAAAGGGTTAGAAGTCCTTTGTCATTTCCGTTAGACCAAGGGAACTGATTGTTTATGAAACTATTATAACTCAAAGTTTTTAAATTGTCAACAGTTTTTTAACTTTTTTTACTTTATTAAAAACTTTAAATTAATAAAATGGAGCCGGTGGGGCTCGAACCCACGTCCAAACAACCGCCAAACCAAACTTTAAATTACACGTTTACTTGTTCTATCTTGCGAAGCCCATCACTGGAACAAGAGCAGTGGGGGTGTAAAATGCTGGAACTAGCTCAGCAGACTAGAAAGCTAGTCGAAACGAACTACTGTGTTGTCATGAATCGCCCGATTGCGGGCGACCTGACCATTCATCTCTATTTTGTCGTGCTTATTAGAGCCGACGATATAAGGATGATAACCACCGTAACTAAAAAATAAGAAAATAAAGAAATCCTATTTTTAGATCAACTTTAGAGTTTTTCAACTCAGGGTCTCACGGTTAACCCATTCCACTATTGCTCACTTCATTTCAACTGAAAAATCAATTCATTGATTAAAAGAATCAAAACAATAAAGTTTATTGCTATAGCTTCTAAAAAGAAATTACCTTAAAGGGAGTTGTTAGATTGTCTTGCACCTATACATCTATATAAGATAAGTTATGCGTCTATAAAGACGATTAAGCGAAACTTTTTACAGTTATTTTAGTTTGGCATTTAGGCTGCCAGACCACGTGAGTTTGATTTTTTGAATCGCCTGTCGAAACCAAAACGACCCCTTAATTTAAACCCTGCGTAGGTACGTGACCCAACTAATTTAATAGTCTGCAGATTTAGAGCTCTTAATTCTATGCCAAGCATCAGACTCGAACTTTTTTGGACCCATAACAAACATACTGGTTCCAAAACCTAGTTTTAAACCTATTATTTGTATCTGGGCATCCTCGATAAGAAGAAGTTCAAGTCCGTTACGATCAAACTATCTTAGTCAGACCCATTGCGGTTTCTCTTAGTCCTTAATATCGTTTAGACTCGCAGCCAACTCGGAATTCCAGAGTTAACGACTGCTAAAGATTGGAACCAAAAAATCCAACCTGGGAAACTACTATATTATTTTACATCAAAAACAATTCATTGTCAAGCACAATTTGAAATTATTTTTGAAGTTAAAAAATAGTTTAAGGTTTTTTAACCTTAAACTATTATAATCTTTTTTATAATCAAAACATTATTTGAATTGAGCTTCTACTGGATCTAGTACAATTTTTTGATTGTACTCCTCCTCTGAAATCACACTCAATTTTATTATTGGTGGAACTGGTCTTTGAGCGCCCTCTTCGTCTATATAGATTTTGCTTCCGTGTGGATAAGTTGCTTCTACTAGGATAAATGAACCATCTGGGACCCCATCTTCTAATAAAAGTTCTGTTAATGGATCTTCAACTTCTTTAACAATTAATCGATCTATAGGACGACCGCCCAAATCTAATTCTTCAATCGGTAATTTGTATTGTGATGACAAAAGCCATCCAACGTCCACTTGTGGGTTAGATTCATCTTTAAAAGTTTCAGTAATTTTTCTTCCATAAACAATCTTGATGTTCCGATTTTTGGCTAGACGTTTTTTTAATGCCATTAATTTAATATTGGCAATTTTTTCTAAATCTGATCGCTTCAATGAATAAAAAATAACATTGGAGTCAATACGGTTAATAAATTCAGGTTTAAAACCTTTACCACCTTTTTCTGGATCAGGATTTCTCAACTGAGCATTAACTACTGAAATAACTTCAGGGGGGAGTTCACCAGTCTTCAAATCTTGACCCCGCAAAATTGTTTGAGCGGCAATATTGGATGTGAAAATTATGATAGTGTTGGTAAAATCAACTATATCACCACGGGAATCAGCAATTCTACCATCATCCAATACTGAAAGTAAAACGTCAAAGATCCCGGGGTGAGCTTTTTCAGCCTCATCAAAAAGAAGTAATGAATATGGATTCTTTTTAACGTATTCTGTCATTTCACCACCAGTATCCAATTTATCTTCTCCAGGAGGAGCTCCAATTAATCTCGAAACAGCACTTATACTTTTAAGTTCACCACAGTCAAATCTCTTCATATTCATTTCACTACCAAATTGCACTTCAGCTAATGCTTTAACAAGTTCAGTATTGTGAGTTACTACTAAATCTCGTCCAGCAAGGAATAGATGCTCTTCATTATCTACAAGAATACATACAGCTTCTTCTACAGAACCAGACTTACTAATTTCTTTTACTTGAACAAATCCAGGATCTTTTAATTTCCCTTTATGAGTTAGACTAATAGAAGCTTGATCTCGCAACTTTTTACTTCCAATTAAATTAAAAACTTCATCTTTGTCTTTATATAAAATCTCAATAGTTTCTGAAGAAACTATTCTGTTTTGAACTCCAACAGAAAAAAGTAATTCTCTAATATCAGAAACAAGTTGTTCTTTACCTTTTGCTTGAAAAAGGAATCTATCACTATCAAACTTACCATAATGGTCAAAAGCTCCTCTTAAAACATCAATTCGTTGATTTAGTTTTGTAAACTTAATTGCATTAGTTATTTGCTTGGTATGTTTACCAACAGCAAAGTATAAAGATTCTACATCGTCCATTGAGCCAGAATAATATTCAATAGCCTTGGATGTTGGAATACAAACTTTCTTACCTTGTTCCAGTAATCCAATTATTTCTTTTACTGGTAAAGTTTGGAGTTTTTTTGATCGCCCAATTCTAACAGAAAATAGATGATCTAAATCGGTATTCAATTTCCTTCCATCTTCTAAGATAATAGTTCTAAATTCTCGATCTCCTTGATGAAAGACTCCTTTTATTTTTGTAGGCTTGCCATGTCTATCAAAAACTTCGTCACCAACTTTAAGGTGCCCCATTTTTACGTAACCTCTATCAGGAGTAGCAATAGGTTCATTAATACTAAGAGATTTCCCTACCCCAGAAGGTCCTAAAAAAATAAATGCCCCAATTGGTTGATCTGTTTTACTAACTCCCAAACGAGAACGTTTAATTGCATATGATACTGTTTTTATTGCATGGTCTTGACCAATAACTCGACGCTTTAACTTAATATCCATAGTTTTTAATCTATCTAATTCACTTTGAGTTAAATCTGAAACTGGGATACCTGTGGTTGATTCAATTGTTTTTTGAATCTCATCTACATCAACAATATCTTTAATCATTAAGTTTGCTTTAGAATAAAAAGCATCTTTTAGTTGAGCTGCTTGTCCCTCTAAGGTCTCTCTTCTTAAATTAAGTGCATCAATTTCGTTTATATCATTTTGATCAACTACATCTTTTTTATCATAAACTGCAAGACTATTTTCTATTTTTGAAAGCTCCATACGAATTTTTCCTAAAAAGTCAAGTACAGCCTTTTGGTCTTCCCATTCTTTAACTAGATTTTCATAATGAGGTTTTTTTAATTCAATTTCTTTTTCTAATAATGTTTTTTCTTCTTGATTTTCTTCTAACTCATAATCTGATAACAATGTATTAATTTCGCCTTGCAAAAGCTTAAGTTCCTTTGGCATCGAATCAATAGATAATCTAGTTAAAGCGCAAGCTTTATCTAACACATCAATAGATTTATCAGGGTTACGTCGGCTTGGTAAGTAACGAATTGATAGATCAACAGCAGCATCAATTGCTTTTGTTGAGATTGTTACACCATGAAATGCTTCTAGTGCACGCTTCCTAGACTTTAAAATTCTAATTGTGCTTTCACGATTTAGTTCTTGGATTGTACACTTTTGAAAACGACGAACCAAAGCTTTATCTTGTTCAATGTACTTATGGAACTCCCAATCTGTTGTAGAGCCAATCATTCTTAATTCACCACGGGCTAAAGCCGGCTTGATTAAATCTCCAGCATCTAAATCACTTTCTTTATCTAAAATAACATGAGTTTCATCAACGAACAAAATTATGTTTTTAGCTTTTTTAACTTCTTCGATTATTTTTTTAATTCTAAAATGATAGCCACCATCGCTAATATCTTTATTTGATAATGCTGGTATATCGAGCTCCCAAAGATCAAAACCTTTAATAGAATCAGGAACAGCCCCGATAGCCAATAATTGAGCTAACCCTTCTACAATTGCTGTTTTACCAGTACCAGCTTCACCAACTAAAATAGAATTATTCTTATATCGTTGTGTAATAATCCCCAAAACTTCACGAGTTTCAAGTTCTCTGGCAAGTATTGGTGCGAAATCTTTGCTTTGTCTATACTTTTCAGTTATGTTAATTCCAAAACGATTTAACGTTGGCAAAGATTCACTATTTTCCACTCTATTTTTTAATTCTTTTTTATCCAAAATAACTCCTATTACTAAAATCTTCCTAATTCTGCATCTGAAATAATTCTTTTTACATCAGCAGTATTTCTACCAAAGAAAAAATCTCTATTATCAAAAACAATATTGTGACCAAAAAATGCATTATTTAATGGTAATTGCTGTTCAGTTAAATCTGCTGGTCTCAAATGAATTAAATCTGTACCTAAATCCGTATTAGCCATATAGAAATCCGCAGTTGTCTGATACAATTGAAGGAGTGTGACCTGACCTAATAAGTATTCAAGATAAGTTTTTCTATCTGGTTTAAACAATAAAAATTGCCAGTTTCCATCTCGACCCAAATCATATAACACACCAAACCAACGCTCTCCGTCACTCGTGTTAAATCCAAATTGAAATGGAAACACAACTTCAAACTGATATGGATTATCAGGATGCATTGCTGGAAGATGTCTTTTTACATAAACTCTTACGTTTTTAGGATCTCCAACTGGATCACCAAATACTCCCTTAAAAAAATCATCCCAAGTATCAATAACCATTCCATCAGACAAGTGTTTTTCTCTATAATCTTTATTGATAATATCACTTGCATTACCTGTTCGAGTAAATAGTTCTTTATCTATAACCAAAGTATCAACCTCCCTGGTTTTTATTTTATTCTTACTTATTTTATTGTAAAGCAAAAAAAGAGATCTAATTAAAGGTCTCTTTTTTTGAAATTATATCAAATTAGAATGGGAGGTCGTCATCTGATACATCTAGAGGATTTCCATTTGCTAGATCACCTTTACGCATTGGTGCTTCTCCAGCATTCCGTGGTTTAGGATCTTCAATGTAAGGTTGATCAACACGCAAATCAAGATAAATCTTATCACCATCACCCTCTCGAGTGCCAATAGTTACACTTGTACGCAAGCGAGCACCTTTTTTAAGTCGATCCGCAATAGCATTTGCTTCTTCTTCTGTATGAGTAAACCAGCTAATACCAGCAGGAATGTTATTAAATTCTGGATGTTCAACAAAATCAGTACCGAAGATTTCATTAATTTGATCAACAACCCCAGATAGGTTTGTGAAGTTGCTTACAACGTAACTAGATCCAGCTTTTCGAACCTCTGAATCTTTTCCAGCAAAGCCTGAAAGTGTAGCACGAACTTCTTTGCCGTTTTTTGAATCGAAAGGAGTGCCAAAATCAATCAAACTCTTAAAATCTTTCTTTTTATCTGCCATTTAGTTAAAACCTCATTTTCTATTAATCTTTTATTACGCTCTTTTTTTTATTAGCGCTCCCTAAGTCAATTAATTTCGCTCAGGTATTGGAAGTTTGGGACTCGAACCCAAAAGATAAAAATCTATTCTTCTAATGAATCTTCCTAATTAATTCAACTTTATGAATCTATTATATCATAATTTTTTTAATTGTCAACAATAAAGTTTAAATTATTTCAATGTCTTTGATTACTTCAGCAGATAAAGACTTTTCTTTTATTATTATAGATTTATCAAGATTAGACAGTTCATCAAATTCCATATCTTCATTCCAAACATCATCTAAATCTAATTTTTTAGAATCCCAGAATACAACAATATACAATAGGTATCTAACAACAATACCTAAAACGTATAAAGTTAACCCAAACCTTGGTGCTGCAAAAATCATAGACAAAAATAAAATTCTAATTAAAATTGGTGGAAATCCGGATAATTTACCAATTAATTCACAAACTCCAAACAACACTTTTTTCTTCATTATTCCAGCCTTTTTTACTTTTAAATCAAATTAATATGAAAAGATTATACCAAAAAAGATAATTTAAGTCAATAAAAAAGTAGATTGATAATCTACTTTCTAATTTTTATTTAATAGCTTTTTTAAAGGTTTCCCAATTCAAATCATCTAATGATGCTTTTGGTTGAATAGGATTTGCTCTATAAGTTCTAACCCAAGAATCTTCTTTATAGATTTTATTATAATAAATGCCATAAACAGTTAATCTACCATTTTGATCTTCCAAAACAAATGCAGTTACATCACGCCCACTATCAATTTCTTTAAATCGAATTTGATAAATAGAATTCAGACTTTTATACTTATTCCACGCCTCCATTGCTTTATTTGTATCAGTAGATTCAATATTAATTCTTTGAGATTTTTGAACTATATCTTCATAATTTTTAAATTGAACGGCTTCTTGATAAACTGCAGGTTCTTTTATTACAGTTGAATTATCATCGTCAACCAATTCACTTAAACCGGAAACACTTAAAGCCGAAGCTATAGTTGCTGCAGAAAATGGAGTACCTATTCTATTCTTGAACTTCCGACCAAATTCAGCTTCAAACTCAGATTTCCCACCAGCAGAAACATTCTCAATTGTTTTCAAAAATTCATAATAATTCATAGAATCTCTACCAATTCCATAGGCAATTAAGTTTTCATCTGTTGTAAACTTATAATTTTTCCCATTTCTTGCATAGGATGCTGCAGCAGCACTAACATCATTTGGATCTTTTGTAGATAAAAGAGTGATTTGATTCTTAATAAAAGCTTCTGAACCATTAAACTCTTCTTTGTTTTTAGATTTATCTGCAAATGCATCACTGGAAACTTGAAGTGGTAATTCGAAAAGGTACTTATAACCTCTATCCCCAAGCTTAGAACCATCTATTGATTCAGCTAAAACTTTTTTAGCACGAAAATCTTTACCTCTTTTTGCTTCTGGAGCAGAAACAGCAACCTTTTCCTCAACTCCAATAGGTTTAGTCCTTTCATGTTTTAAGTATAAACCAACACCACCAGAGACTATTCCTACTAAAGTAATTACAATTACTACCTTACCTTTTGTTGTTTTATAAAAGTTAACAAATTCATTTTTTGCCTTTGTAAAAGCTTCTTTGCTATTAACCTTTTTAAACAAAATCTTTTTATGTTCTTTTTTTTCTTTTTCCAACGAGTATCATTCCTCCTTATCCGGAAGTACGTATTCTGGCAAATTAAGTTGACCTTTTAAACGCTCATAAACTTGATAAAAACTCAAATCTTTTTCAGCTATTTGATATAACAAATTCGCAACTTGATCTTTTGATAATTCAATTACGTTTCTTGCAGGGATCATTGCAGGTTTCTTTTTTTTAGAGAACATCTTCTTTTTCATACCAGTAAGATTCCAGAGTCTTCCATTGCTAGTTAAACCATTTTTAGGTAGATATAAAAAATGCCAATCAGAATTAACCAAACACCAAAGCTCTGTCTTATTATTGTAAATAAACAAACAATTATTAACTTCTTTTATTAATCCATTTCCAACAAGAATTTGAAATTCTTCTTTCATAGATGGATTATATCTGATTCGAAAATCCTCATTTCCTCTTTCTTTTATAAAAGTCATTTCAACCTCACTAAATTCTATAAAAAAGGTCTACCTAAAAGGAAGACCAATTATTTCAATGTTGCATTGGTCACAGATCCGACCTCTACTTTTCTAGTTCCAGAAGTTGGATCCTCTGTAATTCGAATAGAGAAGTAGTGTGCATCAGCTAAACCTACAGCAACCATTTCATTATATCCAATAATCATAAGATCACTACCAGAGTAATCAGTGCAACGCCCAATCGCATTAGCTGCACGAATAATAGATTGTTTGTCTGTACTATCCTCAATGACTACCAATAATCTTGGCAAAGTACTAGAATCTAAAGGATAATACTTATAGCCAGCATTAGTTTCTTTGAATATAGCATTAATCCCTCTTAAGGTGTCAGAGAAAAATAAATCTTCTGTACCTTTTTCAGCAACTACTCCAATAAAATTAATTGGAATGAAAGAATTTTCTGCTCCTAATGATACAGAAAAATCTACATCATAAGGTTCACCATTTAATCGAAACTCTGGTTTCTTTTGATAATCTCTAATAGATAACTTCTTCAAGTTTTTAAAAGCAATAAACAATTCTGTTTGTTTCAAAACTTTGCGAATAACTTTAGAACTTCTAAAACTATCAGTGTGTCTCCATTTTGTAATATCTTCTCCCTCAGACATTAATAGATAAGAACCTGCAAAATCTAAAACATAGATTCTAAGATCTCCTGGAGATTGGATAAGTTTTTCTTCCATAGTTTCATTCAGTACAAAGTAATTTACAAAGTGCTGACTTGCCAAATTATCCATAAATGATTCATCAACATTAAATCTGGTACCTCTATTGATTTGATCTAGAGTTACAAAACCGGATTGAAAGATAAATCGAATAATTTCAACAACATCATCTCCAATTTTTCTTTCAAAACGTCTCTTTGCAACATCCGCAGAAGATACAGATCTAAAAGAAAAACTTGGGGCAAAAAAAGTTTGAGTTAAGTTATCTGGAATTTGACCATAATTAATTCCAATTGCATCTGTTTTAATAGCCATTTTATTCTTCAGCTCCTTTTTCTAATTCAGAAAGATGTTGTTCGAGATTTTCTCTAAATCGGAAAATTGAATCATCTGTGAAGTGTGGATCTACTGTAACAATACTTCCAACACCACCCGAACGTCTAATAACATACTTAATCTTTTTAATTTTAACTCCAACCACTTGACCTTCTACTAATAAAGAGTCAATGCTTGGATGTGGATGCCAACACTTAATAATAATCTCACTTCTGTTTTTAACTTCAGGAGTTACAAACACACCTACTTTTACATAAACAGAGTTGACATCTCTATCTACAACAACTCCAGTAACTAAATCATCAGTTTGAATTGTATTAGCTTCGACATCTCTATTATAAATCGGAACTTCAGGTTTCATTCTGGTAGTAACTTCGATAACTCTTCCATTCTTCTTAACTCGTTTAAACGAAACTGGGAGTTTATCTCCAACACTCAAGAACAATTTTAATTCAATATCATTTGAACTTCCAAGAAATTCACTTTTTGTTAGAGTCAATTTTAATTTATTCCATAAAAGAATAACGCTAAAATCTGTAATACCAATTACTTCTGCAAGAACTTCTTCAGTTTCCTGTAATTCCTTAATTTTTTTGCTACGCATTTGATCTTCATACTTTTTAGTAGAAAATACTGCTATTGTATCAGTCTGACCATCTTCATACTCAATTGATACAAAATCCATCAAGTATCCTCTGCGAGAAATTCCCTGAGCTTTTTCATTAAGCGAACTAGAAGAAGAAAATTCTCCACCAGGGATTACTCCTCTGCATCCGTCCACATCAACAATTGCTACTTTATCTCCGCTCTTCCAATAACCTTCTAAATCAAAGTTAATTTTCAAAACTTCAACAATTCTTAAATAATAAAAGTATGAATCTTTAATCTCATAATTTTTTTCAAGTAACCAAAGCGGAACACTTAATACTTTATCTTTTTCCATAACCTCTCCTTTCTTATTGTCCACCCATTTTAGCCATCAAACTTTCAAAAGTATCACCACCAACATTCTGAACAGCTTCTGTTGCTTTTTCAACAACATGATTACCAATACTTCCTAACTCAAATGGTGAATTAGCTCCAAGAGAAAATGGAGAACTTTCAACACTTTCTTTTACTGTTATAGGTGCTGGTTCAAATTCAAATGGTTGAAAGTCAACTTCTTCAGGAACTGAATTTTGTTCTTTTAAAGGTTGTGGTTGAGACCGTTGAACAGAACCGGAAGCACTAAAAGGATTTTTTTTATTTTGATCAATCTTTACCACTTTGCCTTGACGTGGTTCTAATTTGTCATTGTTATTTCTGACAACTTTTTGAACTTTTTTATTTTGAAAGCCATCTTCTTTTTTAGTTTCAGATTGGGTGAATTTTTGTTTAGGTTGATTATTTGTAGGACGATCGTTTTCGTGTTTTAAAGATTGTGATTGTCCATCAACCTGTTTTTTGGGTTTATTAAATGATTTTCCATCTTCACCATTTTTAGCTCCACGAGGTGCTCGGGTTCTTTTTTCAAATGGAACCTGTTTACCTCCTTTATTCAAATCTTGAACTTGAGGTGTTTGTTCTTTTGCAGTCATATGAATTGAACCAGATTCAGATTCAATAAGCTCATTCTTTTCAACGGATGGTGTCTCTACATAGAATGTATCTTTTTTATCTTGTTTTTGTTTAAAGTTTTTTGATTTTTGTTCTGATAAATCACTATTTTTTTTGTTTACTTTAACCTCTTTGGTTAAAACTTTATCTTTTTTGTTTACTTTATTATCATTTTCTTTAAAAACGGGTTGATAAAGAAGTTTCTCTGGATTTTTCAAAAAAGCTCCAATCCGAGGTTTAGATTTCAATCTAATGAATAATTGAGATACATCCAAATCCTCTCCAACACTATCAGAAGTTAATTTGAGAACTTGTGCTCCTAAAGGCAGTGCTTTCAAATTAGTCTTTGTAGGATTTGGTTCAACATCGCTAGCAAATAGTACATAATCACCATTAGAAACAACTTTGTATTCAATCAACTCTTTCAAAGATTCTGTAAATACAATTTCAAACGTGTCAATAAATGGTGCTAATTTTTCAATAATTTTATTATTGGGTTTGTTTTCTGTGATAACAAATAGCAAGTTACACACCTCTCATACTTTATTTTCTATTCCTATATTACATCTTTTTGATAAAAAAAACGAACTTATCGCTCGTTTTTTAATTTTTTTCATAAAGATTAGGATCAAAAAAGAGTTTTTTCCGCTCTTCAGTCTCTTTTCCCATTAATTTATCAATTAATTCAAAAGTTTCTTCTTCTAATTCATTATCATCTGGTAATGTAATTTGAATTAAGCGTCTAGTTTTAGGATTAATAATGGTTTCTTTAACTTCATGAGGAAATAATTCTCCAAGACCTTTATTCCGTTGAATTTTTTTAATTTGCTTTCTTTTTTTAGAAAGTAATTCTTTTTGTTCTTTGTTTGAATAAGTATAAACATGACTACCATCTTTAAATTCATTCACAAATAACGGAGTTAATACTCTATAAACGAATCCACCACGAACTAAATCCGGGCAAAATCTAAGAATAGCAGAAAGTATCAAGTTTGAAATCGCTGCGCCATCCGGGTCCTGGTCTGTTGCAATAATAATTCTATCATAATTTCTTTTAGATAAATCAACAGAATCTAAAATACCAGTCCCAATTGCAGTAAAAAACGCTCCAATTTCTGAATTAGCTAAAGCCTTTGATACGCTTGACTTATAAGCATTCAAAACTTTTCCTCTAAAAGGAATCATCGCTTGAAACATTGGATCTTTTTCATTCCGAACAGACCCACCAGCAGAATCTCCTTCTACAAGAAATAATTCAGAACCTTTTCCAGCTCCTAAAAGTTTACAATTACTAAGTTTTTTATTCGTAGCTAATTTATTGCCTTTATCTTTTAAATTAAAGTTTGACTCATCTTCTTTTTTTCTATCAGCAGCTCGTTTTAATGCTTGTTTTATTACAGGAATAATGCCTTCTACATCACGATCTAATACTATTTGACCACCATGATAAACAATTTGTGTCATAGCAGAAGACGCTTCCTCTGACGTTACTTCTTTCTTTGACTGCCCATTAAACTTAGGTTTAGGGTGCTTCATAGAAATAACTACAATAAGCCCGGGAATCAAATCTCTTGATTTTATTGTTGTCTTTGATAACCCTAATTCTGAAGCATATCGATTAAGTAAACGGGAGAACCCAACCCCTGCACCAACTACAGGAGTCCCAAGTAGAGGATTAGGGACATTATTTGTAAACAAAGATGCTATTTTAGAACTGTTATCACTCCAAGCGAAAGAAACTTCAGAAGATACAGTAACCTCTTTTCCACTAACCTTAACAACTGCACTATCTTCAAAAGAATAAACTGGAGTTATAAGATTTCCTCCTTCCTTTTTTACCAGATCCTCGACTAGTTGTCTTATTCCATTAGGTTCAGAAAATTCTGTAATTGATCCAGAAGATTCTTCAATTAATTCGATAGTAACTTCTGGAACCACATAACAAACTGATTTTAGAAAGTTTTTTAAAGCCTTTTTATTAAACTTATTTGAATCAAAAACTTTATCACTTGGATACCACCTAACCATTGTTCCATGACTTGGATCTGATTTTTCCAATTTAGAATTAGGTAGATTTTTTCCACCTTTTAATTTTACAACCGGGACACCGGGCTCACCATTTGTTAATTCATAACGATCATAATATACTTTTCCATCTCTAAATGACTTTACTTCAAACCATTCACTTGTTGCTACAACAGCTTTCATTCCAACACCATGTTGAGATGAACCATCTCCATCTCCAGCAAGTGCTTTACCAGTATTAATTTTGGTGAATGCAGCTCTTAAAGTTGGTTCACCGAATTTTTCAGAAAATTCAGCAGGAACACCACGTCCATCATCTAAAACAGAAATTGACCCATCCTTATGTAAAGTAACAACAATCTTTTCTGCAACTCCAATTCTAACTTCATCAATTGAATTCATAACTGCTTCTTCAAGTGTATGTTGAGGTGTTTCAACACTGCCTAAGTACATTGATGGTTTAAGAAAAACGTGCATTAGTGGCTCTACATGTTCTAAATCTTTATCAGAATATGAATTAATTAATTCTTCTTTTGTTTTAACCATTTTTAAAATTGAATCTCCTATTAATTTATTTAAACAATTTCACTACTTATAGGATAACTTCTTTCTGAAACAAAAAAAGAAGAATTAATTATTCTTCTTTAGTTTCAGTGGTTGAGTCTCTCTTTAACAAGACTCACTCGTTCTAGGTTTGATGTATTAGCAATTGCTTCATTAAAAGTATTTTCTTGACCAATAATCAAGTTTAATTCTTTTGTTCTTGTATATCCAGTATAAATCAAACTTCTATTTAAACTTCTAGAATGAATAGAATCTGCAACCATAATTACAGCTTTAGATTCAGATCCCTGACTCTTGTGAATTGTAATTGCATAAGCTAAGTTTATGTCATAGACCCTAAATCCAGAATAAGTTACAACACGGTCCTCTTCATCTGAACCTTCAGATTCAAAACAAACATCCATACTTTTTGAACCATTAGGTAAAGTTTTTATATCAATAACAACCCCAGTCTCTCCATTAAAAACATTATTGTCATAATCGTTAATTAACTGAATTACTGGGTCACCAATATAAAAAGCAGAGTTGTCTTTTTTTCTAATTAAAACTGGATCACTCTCTAATCTAGGAAAACAAGAACGTTGAATTTGATGATTTAGATTTAATGTTCCTAAATCTCCACCATTAGTAGCAGTTAATACCAACAAATCCCTAAAATCAAATCCTCTAGAAAGTAATTTTTTGTATGCCTCAATAACTTGTTTTTTTGTTCGTTCTGTACTAGATGTTCTAATGAAGAATGTATCACCTAATCCACCATCATTTTTTTTCTCATTAAAAATCGGTCCATTTTCTCTACCAATTCCTAACCCATCTTTGATTGCATGAGCATTATAAACTAATCTAGACCCCTCTTCTTGTCTAAAAACTTTATTTAGAACAATTGTAGGAACCTTTTTACTTTCGATTAGATCTCGTAATATCAAACCAGCACCAACGGATGGCAATTGATTTTCATCTCCGACCAACAAAAGATTTGTATTTTCGGATAAACTAGAAAGTAATTCAGAAAACAAATAAACATCAATCATAGATGCTTCATCTACAATAACAAATGGTTCATCAATTGTTATTGGGTTTTCCTCAACACCAAAACCTTTCAATTTCAATTTTCTATGTATTGTTGATGCTTGTACTCCAAGAACCTCAGACATTCGTTTTGCAGCTTTACCTGTTGGAGCAAGCAATGCAACTCGACCATCTTTTAGTTTTTCATTTTCGACCAAATAATCAATAAATTCTTTTACAGCCTTTACAGTTGTTGTTTTTCCTGAACCTGGTCCTCCAGTTAGAATAGAAATTCTATTATTAGCAAGTAGATCAACTGCATCTTTCTGTCTAGCTGTCAACGAAAACCCATTTCTATTTTCATATGATTTGAGATATAATTCTTTATCTTCTCGGCTGGAGATTTCAAAATTATTTTTGACAAAACGTTTTAAAAGATTAACGATTTTAGTCTCTGCCAGATAAGATTGCTGTAAATAAATAAATCGTTCTCCTGAAGATGTTTTAGAAAAATAAACTTCCTGTTCCTGTTCAAGTTCAGATAAAATGATTTGAAGCTTACGTTTACCAATTTTTGAACCAATAGTTCCAAAAGATGACAGTCTACTTAAAAAAGAACCATCAACAAAAACAGACTCTAAATCTTTAATGTTAAGAGCTAGAGAGCCTGATAGCTCTAACTTCAACTTCAAATAATACTTCACTGCAGTTCTAATTCTAGAATCCAACATCGAATAAACTTCCATATTGGGATTGTTCTTATTTTTCAACAATTGTTCATAATAGAACTTGTCTGCAACACGCCAAAGCAGTGGATTTATTTCAGCAATTTCATATGGATTTTCAACTAACTGATCATATGCTTTAGAACCAAACTTGTCAAAAAGAGGATAAGCATACTTTTCCGCTGTACTCATAGCATTAAGCAAAGCAAATAATTTATCTAAAATTACTCCGTTACCTAATACTGCTTTTATTGATTCTAAGCTTTTAACAGTAATAGGTGTATCCACTTCTTTTACTCTTTCAGGATCTTGGGAAAGAATACGTAATGTTTCTTCTCCAAAAAAATCAACAATTTTAGTTGCTTTTAACTTACCAACTCCATCGATTTTATCACTAAGATAATCAATCATTTCAGATCGAGTTCTAGGAATGTATGGTTCAATAGGTTTTGTAATTTTTATAGAGTATCCATGCTTAGTATGATATTGAATAACACCAGAAGTTGTAAATCGATCGCCAATTTTAGGATCAGAAATCTTTCCAGATACTACAGTTTTGTTTTGTGGAAATAGTACTCTGTGAGAATTCCAGAGGATTTTGGATGCAGCCATAGTGAAAGTTTCGTTGTTTCGAAATAGTACTCGCTCAATAACAAAATCAAAATCAATTTCTTGACTCTTATCAAAATCTTCAACGAATGTTGCTGTTTTAGTATAAACTTGACTCTTTCTTGCCATTTATCAAACTAATCCTCCTTCTTTGTTCAAACATAAGACAATTATAAACTGTTCTGGCAAAAAAGTCAAACTCTAAAAATCACAACAATAATTTTCTTTGGTTAATCTGTTTTTTATATTAGCTTTTTATAGTTTTTGTTTTTGTGTTGTTGTTTTCATGGTGGTTTATTATTTTTTTGGGTTTGTTGTTTTTATTTGTTAAATCTAGTATAAGACTTTTTTGTAAAAAAAATAGCAACTAAAAAACATTGTTTAATAAAGCTGACGAACATACTTGACAAAAAATAAAAAAGAACTATAATGAGATTATGGGGGTAGGGGGCGAAAGGGTTTGAATAATTCAAACTCTAAAAGAACTTAATAAATAACACTCTATAAGATAGTTTGAATATAACAATCAAGTAATAGAGTTTGAATAATATAAACTATAATAGTTTGAATACTTATATTCAAACTATTATTAATAATTCTTAAATAATTAATAGTAAAGGAAGGGGTTGGGTTTCTTGATATAATAATATCTATATTGTATTGTTATTATTATAATAATATTATATAATAATTTATATAAATAATTATTATTAATATAAAT
>ERZ773069.326-NODE-326-length-33082-cov-12.573470_pt1 | contig 33082 bp, 34 predicted proteins | sample MGYA00580619_ERZ773069 | MGnify/ENA primary metagenome ERZ773069 (study PRJEB29015, sample SAMEA2738007) | human oral metagenome | biome: human oral; feature: human-associated habitat; material: dental | place: China | collected 2108 ...
TCAAGAAAGCTCTTAAGTATCTGCTATAGAAGAAGGATTGGGAAATGCTAGATAATATCACATCAACTAAGGTTATACCGAATGAGATAAACGGGGAGTTCACGCTCAGGCCACAGTACCTAAGTGAGTACTGCGGCCAGTCAGTTGCGAAGGAGAACCTATCGATATACATTGAAGCTGCTAAGAAGCGCGGTGAGTCACTCGACCACGTGCTTTTCTACGGACCTCCAGGTCTTGGAAAGACTACTCTTGCAAATATTATTGCAAATGAACTTGGAGTAGATATCAAGATTACGTCAGGACCCGCAATCAGCAGAGCCGGCGACTTAGCCGCTATTCTTACGAATTTAAACGAGAATGATGTCCTTTTCATAGACGAGATTCACAGGCTAAATCGTTCAGTTGAAGAGGTTCTCTATTCCGCTATGGAAGACTTTGCCCTAGACATCATTATCGGAAAAGGACCTGCGGCTAGATCTCTTAGAATAGATATCGCAAAATTCACTTTAGTCGGAGCTACGACGAGGGCTGGAAGCCTTTCAGCACCATTAAGAGATAGATTTGGAATAATCACGAAATTTGAATTCTATACTCACGAAGAAATCAGGAATATTCTACTTCGCTCCGCAAAGGTTCTCGGCATAGAGATAGACGATGAGTCTCTCGATGAGCTAGCTAGTAGATCGAGAGGGACACCAAGAATCGGAAATAGACTGCTCAAGAGGGCAAGGGATTTTAGTGAGGTCATAAGCGATGGACAGCTTAATATCGAAGTAACACGTAAAGCACTAGAGGCTCTCGGAGTGGATGAACTCGGACTCGATAAGCTGGATAGGCAGATTCTCGAGACGATAATCAAGAGCTTTGGCGGTGGACCGGTTGGAATTGAAACTATTGCTAGTGCAATCGGCGAAGAGAGGGTGACACTTGAGGACGTCAACGAACCGTTCCTCATTCAGTCAGATCTCATGTACCGTACGCAGAAGGGCCGTATGGTTACTAAGCTCGCATATGAATACCTAGGACTGATGTCCTATTACAAAGAAGATTAAAAAGGGGCGCGGCGGATATGTTATATATGTATCCGTGATCGCGCCTCGCTGATTAGAACTGGAGAATACAGAATTAATGAGACTAGAAGATTTTGATTACGAGCTTCCGAAAGAGCTAATTGCACAGACACCTTCGCTAAAGAGGGATGAGTGCAGGCTGATGGTGCTCGATAGAGCTAACAATACGACTCAGCATAGACATTTCTACGATATCCTAGAATACCTACATGAAGGGGACTGTTTGGTCGTAAATGATTCGAGGGTAATTCCTGCAAGACTGCACGGAATCAAGGAGAAGACGGGTGCACATATCGAGCTACTTCTTATCAAACGCCTAGAGGGTGATAAGTGGGAGAGCTTGGTTAAGCCCGGAAAGAGGCTCAAGGAAGGCGATACGGTAGTTCTAGATGAGAACAGGCTTTTTAAAGCACATATCTTGGGTTTTAAAGATAAAGAAAACGGAACACGAATAATAGAGTTCGAATACGAAGGTATATTTATGGAATGCCTCGAAGAAATTGGAAGTATGCCGCTTCCACCATACATCGAACGAGACGCGGAAAATGACGATAAGGAGAGATATCAGACCGTATATAGCAAGGTGGATGGGTCTGTGGCTGCTCCGACGGCAGGTCTTCATTTTACAGATGAACTACTTGAGAAGGTGAGGACAAAAGGTGTCGAAATCGCGTACGTAACACTTCATGTCGGCATCGGAACCTTTAGACCGGTCAAGGTGGACAACATCGAGGACCACAAGATGCATTTTGAGGAATATACCATAGACCCTGAAACGGCAGAAACTATAAACCGAGCAATTAGAGATGGTAGAAGGATAATATCTGTTGGTACGACATCGACGAGAACTCTCGAGAGTGCTGCAAAGCAGGTTGGCGGGGTGTGGCAGATTGAGAGCGGACATAGCAGCACAGGGATATTCATCTATCCGGGGTATGAGTATAAGGTCGTTGATGGACTTATTACAAATTTTCACCTTCCAAAGTCGACTCTGATCATGCTCGTCTCGGCACTATACGACAGGGAGCACATTCTTGCGGCTTATGAAGAGGCTGTGCGTGAGAGATATAAGTTCTTTAGCTACGGCGATGCGATGTTTATAAAGTAGGAGTTTGAGATGAAAGAATCACTTAGTTTTGAGCTAATAAAAAAGGACTCGCGCACTGGAGCAAGGCGCGGCAGAATTACGACACCTCACGGCACTATTGAGACGCCTGTGTTCATGCCGGTTGGCACTCAGGCGACGGTAAAGGCGATGAAGCCTGAAGATGTTGAAAAGACAGGCGCTGAGATTATCCTTGGAAATACTTATCATCTGTACCTTAGACCTGGTGAGGACATCGTACGTGAAGCTGGTGGGTTACATAAATTCATGAACTGGCATCGCCCTATACTTACAGATAGTGGCGGTTTTCAGGTATTTTCGCTTGGAAAATTCCGCAAGATAACCGAGGAAGGGGCTAAGTTTAAATCATACATAGATGGCTCATCTCATATGATGACCCCAGAGAGCTCGGTCGAAGTGCAGACGGCGCTGGGTTCAGATATCATGATGGCGTTCGATGAATGTGTTGCATATCCTGCTGAAAAGAAGTATGTCGCTAGATCTCTAGAGCGCACTACAAGATGGCTTAGACGCTGCGACGATCACCACAGGAGGCTAGAGGCTAAATCCGCTATGGAAACAGGCTCTGATACTATGAAGCAGGCGCTTTTTGGAATCATGCAGGGCGGAATGTTCAAGGAACTCCGTGAGCTAAGTGTAAAGCAAATTACGGAGATAGACCTGCCTGGTTATGCAATCGGCGGATTGTCCGTCGGTGAGCCAAAGGATATCATGCTTGATGTACTTGATGACTGCGTTGACCTACTACCTGAAGATAAACCACGATATCTGATGGGAGTTGGAACTCCAGATTACCTGTTCGAAAGTGTTGAGCGAGGAGTCGACATGTTCGACTGTGTTCTACCAACAAGGCTAGCAAGACATGGCATGGCGATGACGAGCAGAGGTAAAATCAATATCAAGAATGCTATATTTGCAAGGGATTTCAGCACTTTAGATCCAGATTGTGATTGCTATTGCTGCAGAAATTATTCGCGTGCATATCTAAGACATCTATTTAAGAATGATGAGATACTGTGCTCGATGCTGCTATCAGAACACAATATTCATTTCTTGGTAAACATGATGAAAAACATCAGAAAAGCAATTGAGGAGGATAGGTTCCTAGAATATAAGAGGGAATTCTATAACAAATATGGAGAATTTTAAGAACTGTCCGATCTCCGAGCACTGCGGAGGATGTCTGTATCAGGGTGTTCCCTATGAGGAGCAGCGCGCGGAGAAGGAAAATATAATCAGAGAGCAGCTGACGAGGCGCAAGGTCGACGATTCTGTATTCTGTGGTCTAGTTCCGGCTCTCTCGGAATACAGATATAGAAATAAGATGGAGTATACGTTCGGCGACCTTGAAATTGGTGGTGAACTTACTCTAGGTATGCACAAGAAGAGACACTTCATGTCGATTGTTACATGCGACGAATGTCAGCTGGTCCCTATGGACTTCAACAGGGTGCTTCGTGCAACACTTGATTTTTGCATAGAAAAAGGATATTCGTTCTATCATAAGAAATCGCACCAAGGTCTTCTTCGTAATCTCGTAGTTCGTCACGGAGTAAAGACTAATGAGCTGCTGGTCAACATAGTTACAAGCAGTGAGGATGGATTTGATGAACAGGCTTATCTCGATATGCTGCTGGAACTTAAGCTTGATAATAAGCTTATTGGCGTTATGCGCACGTTCAACGATAGCCTAGCAGATGCGGTAATCAACGAAGGAGTAAAAATTCTATATGGCCGTGATTACTACAACGAGGAAATTCTCGGGCTAAAGTTTAAGGTAAATGCCTTTTCATTCTTCCAAACCAATATCGAAGCGGTTGAAAGATTGTATAGTGAAGCACTTGCGCTAATTCCGGATCTTGATTCAAAAGTCGTATACGATCTGTACTGCGGAACTGGGACTATTTCACAGCTTATGGCATCTAAAGCCAAGAAGGTGTATGGAATTGAGATCGTGCAGGACTCAGTTGATGCGGCAATCGATAATGCCAAGATGAATAATATAGATAACTGTCATTTTATCTGCGGCGACGTTAAAGCGAAGCTTGATGAGGTGACTGAGAAACCCGATATGATAGTTGTGGATCCACCACGAATGGGAATGCACGACAAAGTGGTGGAGATGCTGTCTAGCTACGGCATAGAACAGATTCTTTATATCTCGTGTAATCCTAATACCATGGCGATAAATTTGGAGAAGTTCTCGGAGCTGGGGTACGAGCCGGTGGTGATGAAGGCGTATGATAATTTTCCGAAGACGAAGCATGTGGAGACGGTATGTTTGATGTCAAGGATCGAAGGGAAATAGCTGCGAAAGCCCTTGATTTCAGGCACTTTTCGGCTTCCGACAGTTTCGAGCAGGTGGAGCAAGTAAGTGTCTGCGGTAACTTATCCAAGGGCAATTCGGCTCAAAAAGTGTGAGAGTTGAGTTGCCAAGTTAGATGTCACTATGTTGAGTTGCCGAGTTAGATGTTGGGGGAGTTGTGGCTGTGAGATAGATGTCAGGAAAAATAGGAGGAAGCGTTATGGCTTTTGATTATAAAAAAGAGTATAAGGAATTATACATGCCAAAGAATAAACCGTCTATCGTTACTGTTCCGAGCATGAACTATATTGCGGTTCGCGGACATGGCAATCCGAACGCGGAGGATGGAGAGTATAAGCAGCCTATCGGGCTGCTCTATGGTATCGCCTTCACAATCAAGATGAGCAAAAAGGGAGATCATCAGATTGATGGTTATTTCGATTATGTAGTCCCTCCGCTGGAAGGATTCTGGTGCAGGATGGTGTAGTCGGGATCGATTATGCTCACAAAGAAAACTTCGAGTGGATCTCCGTCATTCGTCTGCCAGATTTCGTTACAAAGGTTGATTTTGAATGGGCGATTGAAGAAGCTACCAAGAAGAAATTGTATGATTCAAGAAACTCGTTTGCATCATCAATGGACATCCCAGAGAAACCGGTGATGCAGTATTTTAATGCTTGGTGCTCGTCAGATTCATCAAATGCATGTCAGCAAGTTGCAACAGTTTTTCTGTCGTTCCGATATCAAGGTCAAGTCATCTGCCTATAGCGACAATCGTTCTCAGACTTGGCTTTGTGTCGATGTTCTTCTCGGCCTTTCGGTACACCGCTTCGCCGAGACCGGTCAAAGAACAGAAATGCGATTTGCTAAGTCCGCGAGATCGCACAATCTCAAAAATAACCTCCTAGTAGGTTTTATTCACACCTGTTATCTTCCTGGCGGCACTCTGGCGCTCGAATTCTTCGCGCTTCTTTTGCAGCGCTTCGGGCATCTGAACAGCGGAGGTGCTTTGCTTGGAATCATATTTTGATGTTTTGCGCTCTCCGGTTTCACGGTGAAACAGCTCGAATGGGAAGTGTTTTTTGCCTCATCTGCTCGCAAGGGCTGTCATTTAAATTGCAGGGTGCATTCATTCAGATTTGCCCATGCATAATCAGTAAGGGTCGGCTTGCCTTCATTGTTACGCTCAATGTATTGCTCGTCGTTGATAACAAAGTATCCGTCCACATACCGAAAAAGACCAGAATACACAAGGTTGTGGAATTCACTGCTGGTGCGATAGGCATAGAACGTATCACGCTGGTCTAAGTATCCGTGGTATGGAGATCTTTGTCATACTGGTAGATGATAGCAGCATCTTTGTAGCCGGTTTCCATCATACGGATCAATACTGATTGACGGGACACACAATAAAATTCGCGCAGCTCCTCGGCAATGGAAGTGATAATAGCTGGTTTTATAGGACTATTTTCATAATCGTATGTCTGTAGAAGTTCATCTACTTTCATTCGAAAAGTACGATATGGCATGAGAGTACGAGGAGCCATATTGTTTGCCTGCCACTCCATACGTTGGATATCAGACCACTCCTCATCTTTCTGAGGGTATGCCATGTTAGAAGGACAGCGGCATACAACGAAGTCCTGATCATAGAGAACGTGTTTTATCGTTGTATACATTCGATGCTTATACCAGTGATAGACTTTATGGGCGATTGTGTGTTTGACGCACCCAAGATTCCGCTCCCAGAAGGTGTAGGCATCTACCAAAATGGTACCGCGATTTACATAGATTGTTGTATCTGTGACCTTAAAAAAAAATCATAGATAGTTGCCTTCCCAGCAGTGAAGTATATTACTCCCAAAACACTGAAATCATCCGTGATACGATTGCCTTGGATAATTTCAAGTCCCATACCTTTTACAATATCAGCAATAGGGACGGGCATTGGCTTATCCAGTGCTTCCGGGAAATATTGCTGGAGAAAAGTTGTGGCTTCATCATCCAAATCCTTTTTGTACAAGATTGAAACTATGTTCTTCGAGACGGTATGACCATCCGTTTTGCGAGGTTGGCCAGAGGTGTACCCAGAGATTTTCATAACAGTAACAGATTCGAGTTTATCGGTTACGACCGCCACACAGGAAAGGACAATCCATTGACTTGTTTCGTGCGATGCTGTGTCTTTGTATGTATCTTCGGTCAGATTTATTGTGCAGCTTACGACCGCGTCAAACAGAAGTCTGTCTTCATCTATTCGGATATTCTTTGTATATCGAGGATCATGTCCTCAAGCATGGCAGAATCCAGATTCTGAATTCTGGAGTAAGATAAATTCAGGGCATAAGGATGCTCTGCAATGTATGTATAAGCTGCCTCCCACATGGGGCGGTAGCATACAGTATATATAAACTGCTCGATCTCGGTGTTATACGTTCCCACTGCCATCAGACTTCCTTTCTTGGATACAAAATTTGAGGGTGCAAGCACAGTACAACACAAATCCGCTGATTTTTCAATAGAAACGAAAGAAAATTCTTGCGAATATGAAGAATTAATCTTGATTTTCAAAGGCATTGTGCTAAACTGTGGAAGTATAGTGACAAAAATCACGTTTTTGAAAATCGAGAGGTGACTACCGTGGAAGTTAGTTATAAAAAATTGTGGAAAATATTGATTGACAAAGACATGAAGAAGAAAGACTTACAGGCAGCTGCCGGGATAAGCTGGGCTTCGGTAACCAAGCTCTCGAAGGGAGAGACAGTAAGCATGGAAGTTCTAATGAAAGTGTGTAAAACGCTGAATTGTGATATTGGAGACATTATGGAGCTAATCCCTACAGAAGATAATTAAACTACTTGAGGAATGATATGATGTCCAGCAGGAAAAAGAGCGTAATCAGTAAAGCAAGTCCTCATACGATCAAGAAATTTGAGTTGATTGAGGAATATATAAAATCGTGGGCGCAGAAGTTGCTGCTGACTGAGTCTTGCAATGGGCTGATCTTTATAGACTGCATGTGCAACAGTGGTATATACATCAACGATGCCGGGCAATTGGTGAAAGGTACAGCAGTACGCGTCTCAGAAGCACTTAGGGAAGCATCAAGAACCTATACGGAGAAAAATATACACATTTACTTAAATGACAAGGATAAAGCACGCGTAGATGAGTTGAAAAAGAATCTTCCACAGGATGAGCGTAATTTTAAGATTGTAACGTCCTACAGTGATGCGCACGAGCTACTCCGAACTATCGGGCCGCAGTTATATGGAACCGGGCACCTACATTATTTCCTACTCTACGATCCGTATGATGCGACCATCGACTGGGAAGCACTTCTGCCGTTTTTCCGAAACTGGGGTGAAGTTATGATTAATCACATGGTTTCAGATCCGGTGCGTGCGATCACAAGCGCCAAGAAGAAAACGACCAAGGCAAAGTATGAGAACACTTATCTGGAAGACTTTGAGAAGCTGGTGCCTTACGGGAGCGACAAAAAGGCCTATGAGGCCAGAGTGAAGGAAATCATAAATTCACTGAAAGGAGCCCGCAGATACTATGTATCGGCGTTTCCGTTCTATAACACGCAGAATTCGCTCGTCTACAATCTTATTCACTGCACGAGTAACAAAGAGGGCTTTAAGCTCTACAAGAAGAGTGCTTGGAAAGTTTTCGGAGCTCAGTCCTCGACAAAACATTCGGTTGAGAACAGACAGTTGTCATTTAATCTTTTGGGAGAGATCACAGAAGGGGAAGATGAAAGCTGTTTGCATGTTATCGACATCGCGAAATATCTACAGTGCTGCCTAAAAGGCCGCAAGCAAGTGCCTCTTGATGAGATGTGGGAACTTTTGGATAACCATCCGATTTTTCCTTCAGAGGGATTCCGTAATGAGATAAAGAGTGACCTCACGGGTTTCTTTGATGCGAAGATTGAACAGATTGTGAATCCTGATACAAGAAAGAAGGAAACGGTGATTTCTTTCTCTTTATGAGACAGGGTTTCATATAGATGAGGTGATTGGAATTTATGGCAACGTCGCAGAAATTTGGTGGCAATTGGACTGAGGAGAAGCTAAATATCTTTACCAGCTATCTGGACGCATACCTGATTGCACTACAAAACCAGAAGTTTAAGAAGATTTATATAGACGCCTTTGCTGGAACCGGCGAGATTGAAACCAGCGACAGCGGGCAGTATCTTGTGGGCTCCGCTAAGCGTGCACTGGCGTCTGAAAAGAAGTTTGATCACTACTATTTTATAGAAGCGGACTCTCAGAAGGCGGGAGAACTTCAAGATATGATAAACTCCGAGTTCCCGCAGATGAGGCGAATTGTGACAATTTTTTGTGGCGATGCGAACGATAAGCTTGCGGAGATTATTAGCAATGTAGATTGGAGATTTAACAGAGGATTGCTGTTTTTAGATCCGTATGCGACACAGGTAAATTGGGCTACGCTTGAAAATGTAGCGCAGACGAAATCAATAGATGTATGGTACCTGTTTCCGTTCTCGGCACTTGAACGAATGCTGCCGAAAAACGGGAAGTACGATAAATGGGAGGATTGCATAAATCGATTGCTTGGAGATTCCGGATGGCGCGAGGAATTCTATAAGAAAGATCCTCAGATAAAGCTTTTTGATCTATTTCCGGAGCCCGGACAGAGCGATGGCGAACGGATGGTTAAAGACGCAAATCCAGATCACATAAAGGAGTATATCCTCTCTCGGCTTAGGACAATCTTTCCATGCGTGTCAAAGCATGCACGGATTTTTAGAAACAGCAGGAACTCGCCGATGTTCCTATTCTGTTTTGCCATTGCGAGTGAAAGCCCGAAAGCGCAGGGACTTGCACTGCGGATGGCAGACTACATATTGAAGAACAAGTAGGCGGAGGATGAAAACAACTTGAAGACGATAGAACGAAAATCCATGCTTTATCAAACAGGGGTAGAGTATGGTGACTACACCATGAATCACGTGCAGGGCTGCGCTCATGGGTGCAAATACCCATGTTATGCATTCCTGATGAAGAAGCGATTCGGGAAAATAAAGGATTATGAGAGCTGGCTTGAGCCGGTGCTTGTATCAAACACGCTTGAATTGCTGGATAAAGAGATACTGAGGCTCAGAGATAAGATTAAGTCTGTGCAGCTTTGCTTTACCACAGATCCGTTCATGGAAGGATATCCAGAGGTGTCCCAGATGAGCATTGCGGCTATCCGAAAACTGAATGAGGCCGGAATCAAATGCACTACGCTGACGAAGGGACTGCTACCTATAGAATTAGCAGAGCTTTCTCCAGAAAACGAATACGGGATCACACTGATCACTCTCGATGAAGCCTATCGGGAACAGATGGAGCCGGGCGCTGCTTCCTGCGCAGATCGACTGGCAGCGTTGAGAGCACTCCATGATGCCGGTTGTAAGACATGGGTAAGTATGGAACCGTATCCAACACCGAACATGGTTAAGCAGGATCTGCAAGAACTACTTGAGACGGTATCTTTTACAGATCGGATCATTTTCGGAAGAACGAACTATAGTAAGGCAGCAAATGCTTACGAAGGGCATAAGCATTTTTACAATGAGTGTGCGGCAGAGGTGGTTTCCTTCTGTCAGGAGCACGGCATTGATTATCATATTAAGAAAAAAACAATAACGGAAGAATGAGGTGGCGTTATGGCTTTATTACAAGACCTGATTCAGCAGATTGATAATCCGGCACTCAAGGAGAGAATCTTGCAGGAAACAAATAAATTACTGAAGCAGAAGAAGTTCGGATTGGTGTTTGAAGAGCACCTGCCGGAATGCACGCCACTTTATGATGTGCCGATTCATGTCGGTTCCAAGGTGGCTCTGAAGACAGGGTACGTCAGCGATATCTATACAGTTATGAATATCGATGGCGATAAGGTGCAGTGCGACCGCAGGGAGACACACGAGCAGAGAACCTTCAAGCTGGACGATCTGGTGACAGTTGCCGAATTTGGAGAGGCAATCTATCCGACATTAAAGCCGATGGACACTGTCGAAAATGCTCCAGACAGTGCCCTTTGGCATACGCTGATCGAGGCAGACAATTATCATGCGTTGCAGCTGCTGGAATATCTCTATGCGGAAAAGGTAGATTGTATCTACATCGATCCGCCATACAATACCGGTGCAAAGGATTGGAAATACAATAATGACTATGTAGATGATAAGGATGCATATCGTCACAGCAAGTGGCTTTCCATGATGGAGAAACGGCTGAAAATTGCAAAAAAGCTATTAAAGTCTGAAACTGGAGTGCTGATTGTTACCATTGATGAGCATGAAGTTCATCATTTGAGAACGCTTTTAGATCAGGTGTTGCCGGAAGCTTATATTCAAATGGTGACAATAGTAAATAATCCAAAGGGCTCAACCAGAGGATATTTTTCAAGGGTTGAGGAATATGCAATTTATTGTTTTATGCCCAAAGCTACCATCTGTTTTGGAAATGATCCTATGTTAGGAGAAACAATTTCGAGCAAAAAGCCAAGATGGAAAGGACTTTTGCGCTCTGGAGAAGGAGCAAGGAGAGAGGACAGTAAGAACCTGTTTTACCCAGTGCTAATAGACCCAATAAAAAAGAAGATAGTAAAAGCTGGAGCTGTTGTGCCATTCCCGGAAGAACCTCCATACGGTGAAAAAATTGAAGGCTATGAAGCTGCTTGGCCTATTCGAGATGATCTGTCAGAGGGTAGATGGATGCTCAGTGTGGAAACCTTTAACGATATGCTCGCTAAAGGATATATATCGCTGGGGAGGTATGATTCCAAGAGAAAAACATGGGGTATTTCGTATCTGAGTAAAAAACCTCAGCGCCAAATTGAAAGCGGAGAATTAATCATCACTTCAAGAGATGCTGTCACAGGAACGGTAACAGTCGAATATGCGGATGAACAGGAGAAGCAGGTAAAGACGGTTTGGCATAGAACCTTGCATGATGCCGGCGCTTATGGTTCCGATTTAGTATCTGATATTGTTGGACAATCCAGAGCGTTTACATTCCCTAAATCGTTATATGCTGAAAGAGACTCCATAAAAATGGTTGTAGGGAATAATCCAAATGCATTAATTGTTGATTTTTTTGCTGGAAGTGGAACTACGCTTCATGCAGTCAACTTATTAAATGCTGAGGATGGCGGCAACAGGAGATGTGTTCTTGTTACAAATAATGAAGTTGCAAACGAGGATGCTGAAATACTGAAAACAGAAGGCTTTAAACCGGGAGACCAAGAGTGGGAAAGGCATGGGATTTGTAAATCGGTGACATGGCCAAGAACAACGCACTCAATTTTAGGTCAACTTGATGATGGTACAAGTTTAAGCGGTGAGTACTTTGTATCTACGAATATTGAAAAATCGTATTCAAGGATATATAGAAAGCTGGATTTTACCACTAAAGAGATGGTCGAAAACGCGGCTAAGAAAAAACAGCTGCTCTCTTTGTTTGGAAAAGGTCGCATTTCACAGTCCTTAGCCAAAGCTGATACGAAATATGTGGTATCTGAAAAAAATAATATATCAATACTCTTTGATGACAGTGCTGCAGATGAGTGGGTTGAGGCTCTTGACGGACAAGATCATATTCGCGAGTTTTATGTGGTAACTCAAAATAATCGTTTGTTTAACTCATTGAAAGACAAAGTTCAGAACTTGCTTGGAGATTACACTGAACAGGAACCAAGAAAGATACCAATGAGTGACGGCTTTCTTGCGAATGCAGCATTTTTCAAACTTAGTTTTCTCGACAAAACATCCGTCGCACTTGGTAGGCAATTCAGAGAGCTGCTTCCGGTGCTTTGGATGAAGGGAGGGGCCGTTGGCAAGTGCCCGACTATTGAAAACGATGATCTTCCGAACATGCTGATTTTGTCACAGAACAAGATGGCTGTTTTGGTAGATGAAATATATTATTCAGAGTTTGATGCGGAGTTAAGTCAGCATCCGGAAATCCAGACAATCTTTATTGTGACAGATTCGGAGACAGCATATAGATCGATGATCCGCACCTACGATGGTAGAGATTGCTATCAGCTTTACAGAGATTATCTGGATAATTTCAGAATCAATACAGGGAGGTAACCATGAGAGTAGAATTATTCCCTTTTCAGAAAAGAGCTCTTGATGATATCCGCATGAAGACTGCGGAGGCAATGGGTAGTTATCATAGAACACATGCACCGCAGGTGGTTTCATTTACTGCACCGACCGGTGCAGGGAAGACCATCATTATGTCTGCGCTGATTGAGGCCATTCTTTTCGGTGATGAACAGTATGTGGAGCAGCCAGATGCAGTCATCGTATGGCTTTCGGATTCTCCTCAACTGAATGAACAGTCAAAGCAGAAGATTGACTCCAAGGCTGATAAGATCAAGCTGTCGCAGTGCGTTACAGTTTCCGAGGAATCCTTTGATAAGGAAGTGTTTGATGATGGTCATGTGTATTTTCTGAACACACAGAAACTGTCGGTTACTTCCAAACTCACAAAAAACGGCGATGATCGGACTTATACCATATGGCAGACACTTGCGAATACCGTCCGGGAAAAGAGCGACCGGCTGTACTTTATCATCGATGAAGCGCACCGTGGCATGCAGGGACGTGAGGCCAGCAAGGCCACCACGATTATGCAGAAGTTCATCAAAGGCAGCGATTCGAATGGTATCCCGCCCATGCCTGTTGTGATTGGCATGTCTGCTACCACGCAGAGATTCAATGCGCTGGTCGAAGGTACGTCCTCCACAATTCACAAGTCTATTGTGACGACTGATGAAGTGCGAGCTTCCGGGCTTTTGAAGGATAGGATCGTTATCACCTATCCGGAGGAAGGCACTGTCAATAATGATATGGCCATTTTGCAAGCTGCTGTAGATGACTGGAAGGAAAAGTGGGAGCATTGGACACAGTATTGCTTTGAGCAGCACTACGCCTATGTAAATCCGATCCTGATCATTCAGGTTTTGAATGGAACCGGTGATGCTCTGACGGATACTAATCTGGACGACTGTATTGCAAAGATTGAGGAACGTACCAGCTTCAAGCTGGAAAGCGGACAGGTAGTTCATACTTTCGGTGGTACGACTGCCACACTGACTGTCAATGGACTCGATGTGCGCTATGAGGAGCCTTCCAATATTGCTGAGGATAGAAATATCCGCGTGGTATTCTTCAAAGAGAATCTTTCTACTGGCTGGGATTGTCCGCGAGCAGAGACTATGATGTCCTTTAAGCATGCTAACGACGCCACATACATTGCACAGCTTCTCGGCCGAATGGTAAGAACGCCGATGCAGATGCATATTCAGGTGGACGACGTTTTGAACGACGTGCATCTCTATTTACCGTACTTCAATGAAAATACTGTTAAGGATGTTGTAGAGGCACTGCAGAGCACGGAAGGCGGAGATATTCCGACCGACATTTATGGCGAGTCCTTGTCCGGAAAGAAATTTGAAACGCTGACTGTCAGACCGAAGATGAAAAAGGAAAAACAGCAGACACCGGGACAGATGACTGTATTTGATATGTTCTCTGGGCAGAAAACAGGCACACAGCAGTCTGAGGGAGCAACTTTGGAGCCGGCTGGAGACATGACTCCGATAGCACAGCAAGCAGAAACGCCAGAACAGAGCCAGACACAGCGGAGCACAGATACAACACCTCCTGCCCAGTCTACATCGGTTACTTCACAGTCCTCTGGTACGGCAACATCGTCCGAGAATATTGCTGCGGGAAGTCAGCAGGCGGTTCAGACGGAAACTTCTGAAGAGGAAGATCTGTTTGACCGTGAAGAGGTTATGAAGTTTATTAATGATGCAGGTTTGCTTTCCTATAATGTCAGAGCGCTTAGAATCAATGACTACCTAAAATCTCTGTATAGGATGGCACATCTTCTTACAATGTCCAAATTGCACCGTGAGGCGATCCGGGAGGTTCAGGATGAGATTGTTGAGATGATTCACAGCTATGTGGAAGGTCTCAAGGCAGATGGGAAATATGACGAACTTGTTCAGCAGGTCAAGCAGTTCAAACTGGCGACACAAATTTTTGATGCCTTTGGAGAAACCGTGGACAATTATTCGGTGCATGATATGTTCACGACGACGCATACTGATATTGAGCGGCAATTTCAGATTGCCGACGCAAAGCTCGGTCGAGAAGGCATCGGTATGTCCTATGGAAACAAATATATGGATATGTCTGACCTGACGGCATTTAAAATTGACGTTATTCTTTTCGTAGCAGACGAAGAATGCATGAACCAGTTGCATTCCTACGCTGAGACTCGCTTTCATGGATTGAATGATGATTATCGCAGATATATTGCAACTATAGATTCGGAGAGAATTCGTAAAGAGTATGACAGTATCGTTTCCGATGGTGATTCTGTAAGCAAGCACAATTTCCGTTTGCCGGAGACAATTCAGGTGCCACATGAAGTGGGAGGCAAAGAATATAGGAATCATCTCTTTGTTAGTGACATAACCGGTGTTGCAACGATGAAGTTGAATACTTGGGAAGCTGGAGTTATTGAAGAGGAAGAAAAACGAGAAGACTTTGTCTGCTGGATTCGTAATCCTTCCAGAGGCTCATGGGCGCTTTGCATTCCTTACAAAATCGATGGCGAAACAAAGCCTACCTATCCAGATTTCATTGTAGTAAGAAAAGATCGTGTACTTGGATATGTCGTTGATATTCTTGAGCCGCATAATCCTGATTTCAAGGACAATCTTGGAAAAGCTAAGGGATTCGCAGAGTACGCAAAACAGAATCCGGGAGTGGGAAGAATTCAGCTTATTCGTATGAGCAAAGATGCTGCCGGAAAGAATCAGTTTAAGAGGTTGGATATGTACCGTACGGCAATCCGGGATAAAGTTTCCCACGCAATCAACACTGATGAGTTGGATCATATTTTCGATACAGACGGAGTTATCGAGTAAGGAGAAGTATCATGTACGAGAAAATAAAGAATGACATAGTACAAGAATATTATGTGAAGAACTATCCCAACGATGGACAGCGGTTTGTTGCTTGGTACCTTCGTAATATCCATAACCTTGATACTTTTGAGGCTAAAGCCTGCATTACCGATGGAGCCGGAGACAAGCAGATTGATGCGGTTTATATCGATGATCAGTCTTCGACAATATACATTATGCAGGGAAAGTTTTACAAAGGCGACACTGTGGATGCAGAACCTCTTCGTGAGGTAACATCGTCGTGGATTCAAATTAAGAATCTTGCAAAGTTGCAGGAGGCGGCCAATGAAAAGCTGCAGGCAAAAATCAGTGAGATTGCTACAGCCTTAGAGGATGACTATGAGGTTTGTTTTGAACTGATTACCACATCCGATTTGACAGATTCTGCTAAGTCTGATCTGGCTGCTTTTCAGGCTGAACTTGCGGAGAGCGAAACTTTGAGCGCGAATCTTGTGCTTGTTGACAATGAAACTCTTCAGGCTCGATATGACGAGGCATTGAATCGAAATCGTCCTTATATCAATTATGAATTTTCAATTGAACAAGGGAAATATATGGAGATGCAGATTGGCGTGACAAGAGCTGTTATTGCAGCTATTCCGCTGAAAGAGTGTATAAAGATTCCCGGCATTAAGGACGGGAATCTTTTCAGGAAAAATGTACGCCAGTCTCTTGGTACAGGGAATAAGGTTAATAAGGGAATCGCTCGTACACTACGAAATAATCCGGAGGAGTTCTTTTTCCTTCACAATGGAATAACGGCAATTTGCTCGTCTATCAAAATTGTCAATGGAACCATGAGCGTAAAGGAATTGAACGTGGTTAATGGCTGCCAATCCCTGAGTACGATCTTTAATTGCAGTGAATCCGTCCGCAATGTCAGCGATGCTTATATAATGTTCCGCTTTTATGAGATTAGTAATGCAGAGCGTGCAGATGAAATCAGCACATGCACTAACTCCCAGAGTGCTGTAAAAGCTCGTGATTTGAGGAGCAATGACAAATATGTTCTGGCGATGAAGAAGGCATACGAACAGCATTTTACTGACGGATACTTCATTACAAAACGCGGAGAGAATGCTGATCCGGTTAAATACAACACAGCACATATTTTGGATCTGACATCACTCGGCAAACAGCTGATTGCGTGGCACTCTCAAAGGCCTACTATCTCCTACAGTGAGAACAGAATATTCGACAAGTATTTCGATCAGCTGTTCCATAGAGAGTATAGTCCAGAAAAGGTTCAGGCGCTTTCTAATCTCTACAAAGAGGTTTATAAGAACTGGGGTAATGATAATCCGCTTGGACTGAACGAGGCCTTGATAGCCCTTAAGGCTTACGCTCCGTATCATCATCTTTTCGCTGTTTCTATTCTATTCTGCGAAATCAATAAGATGCAGGATCTTGTTCCGAATCCGGCAGTTGCAATGCAAAAGCTCAAGGACAACGACCTTCTTGATACGGTTATTGAACTCTCCGGTCAGTGTTTGAATATGGGTTTTGAAATTGCACTTGATGATGCAAGTCAGAACAACAAGGTGTTTAGCCCTCCGAACTGGACTAAGGCAAAAGCCTCCTTGCGTGATATCCGCACTGCCGTAAAGCAGTACCTGATGACCGTGAGAATGACACCCGGTGGAAAGGATATACTCGACAAGTTAAATACAGGTCTCAAAATGTCAAATGATGATTTTGAATCCCGCTGGAGTGCAGACTAAACCTATTAAGGTTTCCTTGCAAAATTTTTCGAGTAAGATTAATTCGTAAAATTACAAGACCTCTTATGAAACATCAAATAAAAAGGAAAGGTCGTGAATAAATGAGCAGAATACTATGCCCAGAATGCGGGACAAAAATATCGGACAAAGCTACGAAGTGCCCGCATTGTGGATTTCAAAGTGCCGATCCAAAGAGGCCAATCAGTGAGCAGGACAAATACGATATGGTTCCGATTTTCGAATATGATATTGAAGAGTGGCAGCCGAATCGCGGAGAACTAAGCATTATCTCATATGAAGATAATAGGAGTCTTATTCAGTATTTTGGTAAGTGGGAAAATATCAAGGTAAAGCTCCCTGCAATTGCAGAAGTAATAGGAGCTATGGCGGGCAAGGATCACATCATGGTTGCTAAGATGAGTTCCTATGTGAAGGATCTAATAGATAAGGGAATCTATCGATTCACCATTGATAAGCAGGGAGAAATACTACCAACAATTCGTGACGCAGATGGATTTGTTAAACAGGTGAGACTTGAGGATATGGCTTTGACACCCAATCTCACACAGTCTTTAAATAACTTATCGACGCACGCGGTAATGGCTCAGATTCTTGATGAAATAGAATATGTAGGTGATGCAATAAGAGAAATCCACGTAGAACTGCAGAATGATCGTCTTGCTATGGCAGAAGGAGCAAGGGATAAACTAATGCAGGCTAGGCTGATTCAGGATGCAAAGCTGAGAGAAGCGGCTATGCTGGATGTTATACATAGTGCGACAGATGCAAAGCGAGTATTGATGCGGAACTTTTCTCAGAATATGTATCATATCACCGAACATTCCCAGAAGTCTGATTTTCAAATGATGCTTGATTTCAAAGGAGAAAAAGACGTTAGCAGGAAGGCAATTGACGCATTTCAGGCACTTGTTTACATTACCAACTCTGTGCAGACCGAGTGTGAAGGATACGCTATGTTGGGAGAATATGAACCGTGCAAGGAATGCTTAGAGGAGTTCAAATCCTTCATAGTGGAAAATAAACTTAATGAGCGAGATACATTATTGTTGCTCAATGAGAATTCTTCTCAGAAGCGGATTGAAGTAGTTGATCAGTTTACCGATATTGCAGCGAGGATTACAGCCTTTGATCCGAAGGCACAAATTGAGTATTCAGTACATAATCTGTTGACCGCAGAAACAGAACATACCGGAGGTGATTCTGATGAGCAATAATAAAGACCCAGAAATTCGTTACTGCAAGAAGTGCGGATGCGAACTTGTAAGCACGAATAAGCACAGGTTATGTGATAATTGCAGACGCGAAAGGAATGCAAATATTAGAAATGGTGCATTAGGTGCAGTGGGCACGGTTGGCGGTGTCGTGCTATTTATTGTTACCAAGGGAAAGCATGGTGGTGGAGGGAATAAAGCCTGAGTGAGTTGACGCGATGGGCTTTCAGACTTATTCCCTCAGAGCGAAGTATTGAAGCGGTCGGCAAATCTGTGGATTTGCCTATTATAGGTAGAAGCAAGGTCTTTGACCTGTTTTCGAGAACGTACAAGGGTAAAAATCGGTGTGTTTTATGACAAAAACATGCTTTGATAAATTCCCGCGAACGAACGTGAATTTGGCTACACACTCGACATCAAGATGAAACAATCGAGCCATGTGGAGTGTGTTGTGTTGATGTCAAAATTTGCACCCACAAAGTAAATAAAGTGTAGAAAAAAGGCTTATTCTAAGGCTATCGTTAAAAAGTATCGTTAGCTTAGAGTAAGCCTTATTATTTTAGAGAAAATAAGGTTGAGTGGGAACATATCTGTAGAAAAGAGGTTACACTAGAGAAATGTGAGTAAACAAGAATACCGAGTACGATGCAATTGCAAATGAGATTGATGCCTCAAGTGGAAAGAAGGTATCAATTGTAACCAGGGATGCCGAAAAGGAAATGTTAAAAAGTGAAACGATGAGATCCAACAGTTACTACAGACACAGATAAACAGTGTTACGGAGTATGATGAGTAGATGGTAAAAAGGCTTATCGAGATGATTGCGGTTTTTGATGACAAGTTTATCTTTGAATTCAAATCCAGCATGACGTTTGAACTTAAGAGATAATTGAATATAGAATATGATACTGACACCTTGTAGTAATGCAGGGTATTTTGTCATTTATAGAAAATTTATAGTTAGATATATTGATAAGTATAAATGTATTTGATATGATAAGTGTAAATTTACAGGAAGGAGTGGATACTATGGGTTATAAAGAAGATGTTCGTATGATTAAGGCTTTGGCCGATGAAAACAGACTTCGTATTTTGGAATGTTTGCATCACGGAGAAAAATGTGCCTGCGTTATACTTGAAGAGTTATCCATTACCCAATCGACTCTTTCTCATCATATGAAATTGCTTTGCGACTGTAGGCTTGTCGATTCTAGAAAAGATGGGCGATGGATGCACTACTCAATTTCAGAGGAAGGGAAAAACCGTTTTAAGGATATGTTTTCTCATTATCTTGAAACCACGGATTAAGATGGTTGATGCAGCTGCGATAAGTGCGAATAATATATATTAGGCAATCAGAAAGATTGCCTTTCTCTTAAACGGATACATTGATATATGTAAAACTATAAAACAATAAGGAGGTCAGATATGCAATTCTTAAGTGAGTTTTGGATGTTTATTCAAGACCAAGTTCTAGGAATGAAGTGGCTTAGTACATTGATAGGACAGTTCTTAAACTTTTTTGGTCTTGATACATCTGGGAAGATTGGAGGCAGTGTTCAATTTTTTATCTATGATGTGATAAAAATTATTTTCTTGCTCTGTGTACTGATTTTTATCATCAGTTACATCCAGAGTTTCTTTCCACCAGAAAGAACTAAGAAGATACTTGGAAGATTTCATGGAATCGGTGCAAACATCATAGCTGCATTATTAGGAACCGTTACACCGTTTTGCTCTTGTTCATCCATCCCACTATTTATTGGATTTACAAGTGCCGGATTACCATTAGGAGTTACATTCAGTTTCCTTATTTCGTCTCCAATGGTAGACCTTGGTTCGCTGGTACTCTTGATGAGTATCTTTGGAACTAAAGTGGCAGTGGTTTATGTGTTGCTCGGTCTTGTGATTGCAGTTGTAGGAGGAACACTTATCGAAAAACTTAACCTTGAAAATCAGGTAGAAGAATTTATAAGAAATGCAAAGCAAATCGATATTCCACAGGAAGAACTAATGGTTAAAGAAAGAATAAAATATGCGTGGGAGCAGGTTGTTGAAACATTTAAAAAAGTCTTCCCATATATTCTTGCTGGTGTTGGAATAGGAGCTTTTATTCACAACTGGATACCGGAAGATGTTATAGTGAGATTTCTTGGTACTGGTAATCCATTTGGTGTCATTATTGCCACAATTGCAGGAGTTCCGATGTATGCAGATATCTTCGGATGCATTCCTATTGCAGAAGCACTGCTTGCTAAAGGGGCAAGGTTGGGCGTTGTGTTGGCTTTTATGATGGGAGTAACCACACTATCTCTTCCATCGATTATTATGCTGAAAAAGGCAATTAAACCAAAACTTTTAGGTCTGTTCATTGGAATCTGTACCGTAGGAATTATTATTGTTGGTTATGCATTTAATGCATTTCAATATTTACTTGTTTAACAGGAGGAAAAGACTATGTCATTATTTGGATTAGGAAAGAAAAAAGAAGAAGCTAAGGTAGAGTTAGCTTGTGCCTGTAATGGAGAAGTAGCTACTTATGAAGCATCATCATGTTGCTGTGGCGGTCAACAAGTAGAAAACTGTTGTGGTGGAGACAATAAGGTTACAAGCATTAAGGTTCTTGGTGCTGGGTGTAAAAGCTGTCATGATCAGTATGAAAATGTTAAAAAGGCAATTGAAGAACTAGGGTTAGAAATTGAAGTAGAATATATCACAGATATGGAAAAAGTTATGGCTTACGGTGTTATGAGTATGCCTGCCATTGTTGTGAATGAAACAGTTGCTTCAATGGGGAAAGTATTAAAGAGTGCTGAAGTAATTAAGCTGCTTGGAAGTTGGGATTTTAATGGTAAAGAAAAAGAGTGAAGGAATTAATTTTTTTCAAAAGTATCTTACAATCTGGGTATTTATATGTATGGTAGTTAGAGTAATCATTGGTAAGTTATTACCGACCATACCAAACGCACTAGGTAATCTTGAAATATCTGTGATTTCGATTCCGATTGCAATACTTATCTGGATTATGATTTATCCAATGATGCTTAAGGTGGATTTTCAGAGTATTAAACAAGTGGGAAAGAATCCTAAAGGACTTTTCATTACATGGATTACAAATTGACGGATGCGTCTGGTGGCTTGCCGTTCTCGCAGAAAGAATGGGATTGGATTTTGAGGATTGTGTAGAATAATTCCTGAATGAACGTTTGACATCCTTGGACATACAGGCAACGTAGTGTTCATTCGTTTCATGCTGAAGCAGTTACCCGTTTAGTTAAGTCAGGTACTGACGCAAACTAAAAGCTGGTACTGCCCACGCGACAGCTGTCCAAGAGCAAGGAGCGAGGCGACTTTGCGATTGGAGACAGCGAACCGCGGAAGCCAGAACATAGGAACGAACTACAAAGTATAGAAATGCCTTGAAATCAAAGGGGTTAGTGAAAAATGCATAGACTTGGAAAGAGTGTGTGCATTGAGATTTTAGAGCATTTGGCAATAGTTCTGACACTGGAAATAGGTGGTTATGGCTGTAGAACTGTTTTCTTACTGTCGAGACTATATGACAATTGGCAAAGACGCTTTTTAGTGCCCATATATTTTCAATAGGCATCTTGATAAATATTGAATTTTGATTTATTATTAAATATAAATTCAGTATTAGGATAGAAAGAGGCGTGCTATGGCACAAGTATTAAAAGAAGAAGTTAGGAATAGAATACTCGAAGCAGCAGAAAAAGTATTTTATAAAAAGGATTATAGAGGTTCCAAATTAACAGAAATTGCAAAAGAAGCAGATATTCCAGTAGCACTAATTTATACCTATTTCAAAAATAAGGAAGTTTTGTTTGATGCTGTAGTAAGTTCTGTTTATATAAACTTCGAGTCAGCTTTTAATGAGGAAGAATCTTTGGAAAAAGGTTCTGCTTCTGAAAGGTTTGATGAAGTTGGAGAAAATTATATTCATGAACTTTTAAAAGAACGTAAGAAGTTAATTATTTTAATGGATAAAAGCACAGGTACAAAGCATACAGAAGCAAAACAAAAACTCATATCACAAATGCAGGTTCATATTGAAGTAAGTTTAAAAAGACAATCTAAACAGGAATATGATCCAATGCTTGCCCATATTTTAGCCAGTAACTTTACAGAGGGGCTTCTTGAAATAGCAAGGCACTATCAAAGTGAAAAGTGGGCTAAAGAAATGTTGAAGTTGACAGCGAGATGTTATTATAAGGGGGTAGAGTCTTTATAATTTTACTAAAATCAGTTTAATAAATTTAATTAAAAAGGGGGAAATAATGTCTTATTGTAGTAAAAAGAATAAAAGGTTATGGAGAGAAATGCAAAAGGACTGGAAAGAAGAAATTGTTTGCAAAATTTCTTGCAAAATTTCTTGGAATGAGTTTAATAAATATAATTTTAAAGACAATAATGAATGGTCGTTAGGAGACTATGAACAGTCACCATTATGTCAAATGATTTGGGGAGAAATAATATCCGATTTTTTAACGAATAAGGATAAAGAAAAATATAATTACTTAATAAATAGATATTATTTAATAGTTAAAAATGATAAAGAAAGGTATAGATTTCTTTTTGATGTAATGAATAATGGGAAGCTGTGTTACGATATAAATGAGCAAGGTTATGATTATCATTTTATAGGTAATTTTACTCCAATTCCCGCGAATAATATGAAGCGTAAACGTAGCTTACAATTTATTCATAAGGACTTCAATGAAGATTGGAACAAGATGATAAAGTATATAAAACAGAATTGGAATGATTTCGACATGAATTTTTCTTTTGATGATTATATTAAAATGACTTTACAAGAAGGTTATTATTCTAATGATAAATTTTCAAAAATAAGTTGCTCAGAAAAAATAAAAGAGTTAATTGAAAAACGCGGGGAAACTATACAGAAAAAATGTGAAGAGCTTTTTAAAAATAGTTGAATATTACAGCTAATGTGTTGATAAAATTTATGGTTTTGAGATTAATTAATGTATAGTAATAGACTTTGCGTAATCAGCAAAGTCTTACTTTAAACCTTAATACTGAATTAAAATTCAATATTATTCAATTTTGAAAGGAGCGTTGTTCATGCCGGAAAAAGAATTAAGAAAAAAAGTGATTGGAAAAAATGGCTTATCCAATTTACTTCTTGCTTTAAAAATAGTATGTGATTTGATACCACAAATCTTACTTGTATATTTGATTAGTTCTTTAATTACAAACAATATTAGCGAAGATAATTTGAAATATATTTTCTTGGGAATCTTTATATCGTTTGTATTAAAAGGCGTGTTTTACTATTTTGCGACAAAGGTTGCTCATGAGAAAGCATACGAAAAATTGACAGAACTTAGGTTAGATATTATCGGTCATCTAAAAAAACTAAGTTTAGGATTTTTCAAAGAACATAATACTGGAGAGCTTACCAACATTGTTCAACATGATGTAGAACAAGTGGAAGTATACCTTGCTCATGGTCTTCCTGAAATAATGTCAGTTACACTTCTGCCTACCATTATTTTTGTAGCTATGATTTTTGTAGACTGGCGTCTTGCTCTTGGAATGATCGCCGGAGTTCCACTCATGTATTTGGTAAAAGTTCTTTCACAGAAAACAATGGATAAGAACTTTGCTATTTACTTTAACCATGAAAACAAGATGAGAGAAGAGCTAATGGAATATGTAAAAAATATTTCTGTTATTAAGGCTTTTGCTAAAGAAGAGGAGATTAGCGAAAGAACATTAAAAACGGCAAGAGAATATATTTACTGGGTTAAAAAGAGCATGGGAGCAATTACAATTCCAATGGGACTCATTGACATATTTATGGAAATTGGAGTAGTTATTGTCATGATTTTGGGAAGTATCTTTCTTTATCAGGGGAATATTACAACACCTAATTTTATTCTTGCAATAATTTTATCATCTGCTTTTACTGCATCTATAAGTAAGACAGCTACATTGCAACATTTTTCTATTGTGTTTAAGGAAGCTCTAAAGGCGATTGGAAAAGTTTTAACAGTTCCACTTCCAAATAAAAAGACAGAACAAGGTTTAGAATTTGGAAACATAGAATTTAAAGATGTGAATTTTGCATACGGAAAAGATGGCTTTGAGCTTAAAAATATCAATTTGACTTTTAAGAAAAATAGTTTGAATGCCTTTGTAGGAGCAAGTGGTTGTGGGAAAAGTACTGTATCTAATTTGCTTATGGGATTTTGGGATGCTGACAGCGGACGAATAGAAATAAATGGGAAAGATATAAAGGATTACAGTCAGGAAAATATTTCAAATCTTATTGGAAGTGTGCAACAGGAGGTCATCCTTTTTGATTTAAGTATTTTTGAAAATATATCAATCGGAAAACTAAATGCAACAAAAGAAGAAGTTATAGAGGCAGCTAAAAAAGCAAGATGCCATGATTTTATTTCTGCTTTACCAAATGGATATGAAACACGAGTAGGTGAAATGGGAGTTAAGTTATCCGGTGGAGAAAAACAAAGAATCTCCATAGCAAGAATGATACTTAAAAATGCACCGATTTTAATATTAGATGAGGCAATGGCAGCTGTTGATAGTGAAAATGAAAGACTAATCGGCGAAGCAATTGACGATTTAAGCATGGATAAAACCATCATTACAATTGCTCATCATCTAAATACGATTAGAGATTCAGACCAAATTATAGTTATGGATAAGGGTGTTGTTCTTGATGCAGGAAGTCATGAAGAGCTGATGAAAAGATGTGATTTTTATAAGGATATGGTCGATGCACAGAACAAAGTTGATAGATGGAATTTGAAAGATAATAGTCTTTCACGAGCAAGGAACGGAGTGGATTGCGAGTGTACGGAGGTGGTAACAGAAAATGTTTAGAGAAATGTTAAAACTACTTACAAAAACCGGCAAGAGAGATTTGATTATATCAAGTGTATTCTTTGCCCTTTATGGACTAAGCTCCATAGCCATGATTGTTATCGTATTTTCTATACTGTTTCAGATATTTGATGGGACGAGTTTAGATATGCTTTATAAATATTTTATTGCGATTGGATTACTTGTAGTCTTCAAAGGTATTTGTAATATGGTCGCAGATATGAAAAAGCATAGTGCAGGTTTTGATATTGTTCAGCAAATCAGAGAACGCATGATTATCAAATTAAAAAAATTCAGCTTAGGATTTTATACCAACGAAAGACTGGGCGAAATTAATACAATTTTACACAAAGATGTTGATAATATGTCCCTTGTTGTAGGACACATGTGGTCAAGAATGTTTGGCGATTTTTTGATAGGTGCAGTCGTATTTGTTGGTCTTGCAAGTATTGATTTTAAACTTGCCATTATTATGGCTGTATCTGTTCCGATTGCACTTATCTTTCTATATCTAACAATTAAGCAATCTGAAAGAATTGAAAATCAAAACAACTCAGCACTTCTTGATATGGTTAGCTTATTTGTTGAATATGTTAGAGGAATACCTGTACTAAAGAGTTTTTCAAACAATAAGAGCTTGGATAATGAGCTTATGAATAAGACAAAAAAGTTTGGAGAAACAAGCAAAGTAGCTTCAAGATTCAAGGCAAAACAGCTATCTATAGTTGGGTTTTTACTGGATATTGGATATTTAGTTCTTTTAATTGCAGGAGCAATACTTGTTACAAAGGGAAGTCTTGATGTACTTCATTTTATTATCTTTGCAGTAATTTCAAAAGAGTTTTATAAGCCGTTCGCTTCTATGGAACAACACTATATGTACTATGTTTCGGCGGTAGATAGTTACGAAAGACTTTCAAGAATTTTATATGCAGATGTAATCCCGGATAAAGTGAATGGAATTGTTCCGAAAGATAATGATATAGCTTTTGAAAACATAGATTTTTCTTATGAAAAAGATGAATTTAAAATGGAAAAATTGAGCTTTTCTATTGCTGAAAAAACAATGACAGCCTTAGTTGGAGAATCAGGTAGTGGAAAGACTACTATAACCAACTTGCTTCTAAGATTTTATGATGTGCATAAAGGTAAAATTACACTTGGAGGAACTGATATAAGGGATATTCCTTATGATGAGCTTTTAGATCGTATCAGTATTGTCATGCAAAATGTTCAACTGTTTGATAACACGATTGAAGAAAACATCAAGGTAGGTAAAAAAGGAGCAACGAAAGAAGAAATCATTGAAGCTGCAAAGAAAGCAAGGATACATGATTTCATTATGAGTTTACCAAAAGGTTATGAAACTGATATTGGAGAAAATGGTGGGATTTTATCAGGTGGACAAAGACAAAGAATATCTATTGCAAGAGCTTTTCTAAAGGATGCACCTATTTTAATTCTTGATGAAATGACAAGTAATGTTGATCCTGTAAATGAATCTTTGATACAAGATGCTATTACAGAACTTGCAAAGAATAGAACTGTACTTGTAGTGGCTCATCATTTAAAAACAATTCAAAAAGCTGACCAAATTCTCGTATTTCAAAAAGGAAATTTACTTGAAAAAGGAAAGCATGGGGAACTTCTTGAGAAAGATGGTTACTACACAAAATTATGGAAAGCTCAATATGAGGTGTAACCATGATTTTGTTAAAAGATGTTTCTTATGAATGGGAAGATGGGCAAACTGCTTTAAAAAATATCAATCTTGAAATTAAAAAAGGTGAATTTATTTTAATTTCAGGGAAAAGTGGAAGTGGTAAAAGCACTCTTGGAAGTGTAATGAATGGTCTTATTCCACATTATTACAAAGGCAAAATGAAAGGAGAAGCCTTTGCGTCCAGAAAAGATATAAGCAGATTATTACTTCATGAAGTAGGGCATATTGTGGGGACTGTATTTCAAGATCCACGAAGTCAGTTTTTTACGACAACAACAGATGAAGAAATAGCTTTTGGGCTTCAAACTATTTGCAAATCAAGAGATGAAATCAAACAGAGAGTAGAAGAAGTATATGCAGAGCTGGATATTGAGGAACTGAAAGGAAAATCTGTTTTTGAATTATCAAGCGGACAGAAACAAAAGATAGCTATTGCAAGCATCTATGCGATGAATCCGAAAGTTTTAATTTTAGATGAACCTTCAGCAAATTTGGATATGAAAGCAACATTTGACCTGTTTTTAATTTTGGAGAAATTAAAGAAAAAAGGAACAACGGTTGTTCTAATTGAACATCGTTTGTACTATGTAAAGTCTTTATTTGACCGTTTTCTTTTGATGAAAGATGGAGAAATTGCACAGGATTTGAGTCGGGAAGAAGTTATCCATCTTGAAGGGGAGTTTTGGGATGAGAATGGACTAAGACCCCTTGAATTAGAAGAATACAGGATAAGTGAGAAGAAAGATTCATATCAATTAAATGATGAAAGTATCAGCGGAAAAGGCTTGAAATTTTGCTATCCGAATGCAGCTAAGGATGGAAAGAAGCAAAAACGGTATATTTTAAATCATCTTGATTTCAACATGGAGTGCGGAATAGCCATTGGTCTTATCGGCTTAAATGGTACCGGAAAAACTACCTTTGCAAGAGTGCTTTCAGGACTTGAGAAGATAGAAGAGGGAAAAATATGGGCGAGGAAAGATAAGTCGCTTAATCATAAAGATTTAATGGATATGTCATATTTTGTCTTTCAAGATTCAGACTATCAGTTGTTTTCGGAAAGTGTACTTGATGAAATGCTACTTGGTATTTCAAGTAAATATAAAAAAGAAAATACTCAAAAGGCAAAGTCTATTTTGAGTGTACTTGGCTTAGACAAATACATTGATAAGCATCCGTTTGCTTTATCAAGAGGAGAAAAACAAAGACTGACAATAGCTTGTGGAATGATGAAACAGGCAAAGATTTTCATCTATGATGAACCAACATCAGGTTGTGATAAAGACTCAATGCTTTCCGTCGCAAAACTGATTGAAGAACAATTGAAAAATGGGACAACAGTTTTGGTAATAAGTCATGATTTTGAGTTTTTAGCAAACACAGTGAGCAAGCTGTGGGTAATGGGAGATGGAAAAATAGAAACTGTTTTAAATATGAGTGAAAGTAATAAATTTCTCATATTAGACAAGATGAGAGGAGGTAGAGAGCTTGTCAGATAGAAAAACTATAGATCCGAGAATAAAACTTACTCTACTTCCAATTGCCTCCTTTACGAGCTTTTTTATAAGCGATACAATTCTACTTTTTGTATTAATTGTTTTTGCCTTTTTTCTATATTTATATAGCGGGATGTGGAAAAGAGCGTTACGCTTTATCTTGTTTTTTGTGCTTTTATACTGCATAGAGTTAGGGCTTGGAAAATTTTGTGAAGCAAGTATTGTATTTGCAATATATATGTTTATTTACTTTGCATCAAGAATGACCTTAATCGCTATGTTTGGTGGATATATAACAAAGACTACAAGTGTAAGTGAAATGCTGGAAGCGTTAAATAGAATGAAAGTACCAAGAAGCATTGGTATACCTTTTAGTGTTTTGCTTAGGTTTGTACCAACTATAAAAATAGAACTCAAGGCATTAAAAGAGAATATGAAGATTCGAGGAATTGTAACAAGCAGATTTTTCCTATTGCTACATCCAATTAAATATATTGAATATACGCTTGTTCCGCTTTTAATGAGAATGATTAAGATTTCAGATGAACTGTCAGCTTCAGCACTTATTAGAGGACTTGATAGTGATGAGAAGAGGGTAACATTAACAGAATTGCGGTTTAGAAAAACAGACTTAATGATTGGACTATTAGGAGCTTTGATGATTGCTCTTGTGATAGTAATACAGAAAATTTATTAGGAGGACTTTTATGAAAAACAAATTGAATGGTCGTGATTTTATTACAATCGGAATCTTTAATGCAATTGGAATTGTCATATACATGGCGGTTGCATTTGCTATGGCAACAACAGTTATTGGAGGATTTATTGCTTCAGGAGTTAGCTTTATGGTAGCTGCTACCGTTTATATTCTTATGGCTGTAAAAGTTAAAAAGAAGGGTGTATTTACAATATCAGGAACGCTTCTTGGTTTAATTGCGTTGTCAGGAGGACATTTACCTCATGCAGTCTTTGCTGTAATCGGTGGAATTATATGTGATTTGATTATAGGAAATTATGAGAGCAAGGGACGAATGATTATTGGGTATGGGACATTTGCATTAGCAGATTTTTTAGGAACAGTAATTCCTGTAATTTTATTCGGGACAGCTTCTTTTGTGGAAAGAGCATCAAAATGGAAAATGAGCGAAGCACAAATAAATGAAGCATTATCTTATTTCAAAGTTTCGTGGGCAGTAGGATTTGGCTTGATAACTTTTGTTCTTGCTTGCATAGGAGCATTTGTTGCAACAAGGATACTTAAAAAACATTTTGAAAAAGCAGGAGTGATTTAATCAATCTTTCGTTTGTGATGGCAGATGTCACAAAAGCACGACTGTCGAATAGGGATTTGAGCAAAATTCAAAATGCTTAAATGGGGATTTAAGGCATATTACGCTTTACGTAAACGGGGATTTGATATTTATGATTTTGCCGACAGTTACAGAGAAGAAGAGATTGATACAGAGAGTTACACCATAATTGAACCTGCAATGAATTTCTTTGAGAATTTACAAGTTCCAAAGAGGCTTGCACATTACGTAGAAACAATCTATATGGACGGCGGTAATGATGTGTATATGAATATTATTCCGCAATGGGACGGAGAAGATGAAAGCTTTGATCTAAATGAAATAACCTTAACAGAGCTACAGCAATTTCCAAACCTAAAGGAAGCAACTCTTATGAGCAGCAATTTTGACAAGGTGAAGGATGTTTTTGATGTAGCAAACATAAAAGTGGAATTACTTTAATAAAAATTAGACAAATACTTTAATAAAAATTAGACAAATACTTTAGTAAAAATTAGATAAATACTTTAACAAAAATTGGACAAATACTTTAATAAGCGGTAAAATATATACAAATAATGGGTATGGGAGGAATTCATGAAGGAGTATTTACCTAGGATCGCAGATAAATTGTTAGAAGAACGATTATACGCAAAGGGTGCAGTTTTAATTGAAGGTCCTAAATGGTGTGGAAAGACAACAACAGCGAAACAAATGGCTAAAAGCTTTATATCTATGGATCGTCCTGATATGTCAAAACAATATCAGCAAATGGCAGAGCTTTCTCCCAATACTTTACTTGAGGGAGAAACACCAAGACTAATTGATGAGTGGCAAATAGCACCAAATTTATGGAATGCTGTGCGTTATGAGGTTGATAATAGGGATGAATTTGGTCAATTTATTTTAACAGGTTCAGCTGTACCTAATGAATTTGATGATTCTATGCATACAGGTACAGGAAGGATATCTAGGCTTTTGATGAGACCTTTGAGTTTATATGAATCAAAAGATTCGAACGGTGATATTTCTATCAAAGATTTATTCGAAGGCAAAACCATCTCAGCTATTAATGAAACAAGTCTTGAAGAAATCGCTTTTTTTATTTGTAGAGGTGGATGGCCAAAAGCAATCGGTTTAGATGAAAAGCCAGCTTTATTTCAAGCTATAGATTATTTTGATTCTGTTGTGTCTACTGATATTAGTAGAGTGGATTCTATAAAAAGGGATAAAGAAAGAGCTAAGAGATTACTTAAATCCTATGCAAGACATGTCGGTACGCAAAGTTCTCTAGAAACTATTAGGCAAGATCTGTTAGCGAATCAGTCAGATACATTTAATCAGGTAACACTTTATTCTTACTTAGATGCCTTAAGAAAAATATTTGTTATAGAAGATTCTCCGGCATGGAACCCAAATTTAAGGTCGAAAACATCCATACGAACAACAGATACAAGATACTTTTCGGATCCATCTATTGCAACTGCAGCATTAGGTATAGGCCCTAACGATCTTCTAGATGATTTAAACACTATGGGTTTTTTATTTGAAAACTTATGTGTTCGTGACTTAAGAATTTATGCAGACTATTTAGGTGGAACAATTTATCATTATAGAGATAGGTACGGATTAGAATGTGATGCAGTGATTCATTTGAGAAATGGAGCTTATGGACTTATTGAAATTAAACTTGGTGGGGATAAACTAATTGAAGAAGGTGCTGAAACTTTAAAAGATTTAGCATCTAAAATAGATACAAAAAATATGTCCAAACCGTCATTTATGATGGTGTTGTGTGCAAAAGCACCTTTTGCTTATAAAAGAAATGATGGTGTTTATGTAATACCTATTACTGCTTTAAGGCCGTAATGATTGCTATATAAGAGACATCTAGGAGATATGCTAGCGCATACACAGGTACAGCTGAAGGTTGAATAGGATACAGTAAATAATCACCTAAACTCTTAATAGTCGCCTATAAGTTTGCTATAATTAGGCGAAACAAAAAGGAGGCAGGCAAGCGAGATTTTTTAACTATGAAAACCCAGCAAAAAGTAAGCTGATTAGGTTGGTATGAAAACAAAGAAGAACATTTGCCATTTATAAAATATATTCTTAGAACAATATTAGCTGCTTATATTGATTTTGAGGAAAGGGTTGATTATGGATAAATTATTTAATCAAATAAAGCAACTTTCTACTAATATTACAGAGGAGAATTATTGTGCATATCACGAGCAGGGATATGATATTTTGATTAAAATAAAGGATTTAGGTATTGAGCAAGAGCAGGCATTCAAGCTGCTTTTAAAGTATCACAACAGTTTAGAGGATGGCTTGTCTAAAGAGTGGATTGCAGATCTGCTAGATTGTATATGCGGGTGGTGTGGTCCGCACAAATACATTTGGGGAAATAGAGAGAATAGTAACTTTGATTTGCGATAAATTCTAGTTTATTGATTTGATAGTATGAGGAACAATATGGATTTTATACACGATAGAACAAGCAACATCCTTTTCAGCCTTCACGATAGCAGGGTGAAAGAAATCAAATATCATAACAAAACTTTGACGTTAAAAGTTAATAAAATATTTGAATTTGTGGAAGGCGAAGAAAGATCGTACCCAGGTGAAATATGTTTTAAAAAATGTGATATCGACATGTGCGATGTTTTGATATTTAATAAAACCTTGGGTGAAGGTCGTTTTTATGGAAAGGCTATTGAATTACAGCAATTTATGGATGAGTACGAAGGCTCGGAGTTTGAAATAATCACAGAAGGCTATTTTGGCAATACAACCACATATACAGGATGGCTTTGGGAAGAAGGGAAACAACCAGTGTCAGCAATTATGTATATTTGGAATAGCGGAGATATGGTGTACCGTGTCGAGAAGTAAATTATACGTCTATATCATAGGAGTCATGTAGATGGCAAGCTATGTAATTTTACAACACATTGCCTAGGAATTTGGCATTGACATGTCCGTTAGGGGCAGTGCTATCTTTTAGTTAAGGGAGGTGGCAAACCATGTTAAGAAGTGAAATCCAAAACAAAACAGGTTTAACAAGAAAAGCAATTGAGTATTACGAGGACAAAGGACTTATTAACCCTCATAGGTTGGAGAATGGATACAAGAGTTATAACATGTATTATGAAAAAATGATAAAGGCAAATGAACGATTCATGAATATTAAAAATGTATAAA
>ERZ773069.328-NODE-328-length-33020-cov-15.477901_pt1 | contig 33020 bp, 30 predicted proteins | sample MGYA00580619_ERZ773069 | MGnify/ENA primary metagenome ERZ773069 (study PRJEB29015, sample SAMEA2738007) | human oral metagenome | biome: human oral; feature: human-associated habitat; material: dental | place: China | collected 2108 ...
TTAATTGGACTTCAAAAGGGCGTTAGTAAGAGGCTTAAAGGGCACCTTTTGCAAGTCAATTAGGCGTCTTTTAGAAGCCAAAAGAGCATATATTAGATTTGAGTTGTGTGAAAATAGTTTACAAATAATGTTTAATAAGGGGACAAGTTGTTTGTTGAAGCAGCTATCGTATCTATTTGTTTTTTGTTTTATGCATGGTATTAATTTGATGTAGTCAATCTCGTTTATTTACAAGAACCAATCCCAATAGTAGCAGTTACGATTATTCAGCTACTATTGGACATTGATTGCGATGTAAAAAGCTATAGCCTGATAGCGTTCTCGTATTATGAAAGGTGTTTGTGTGCACCTTTATCTTATGTAAATCTCACCAGACTTCTTGTCACTCTTTGCTTTCTTCATATTTTCCTGATACTTTTGAATGATAGGCTTCAGATATTTTTTTGATTTTGTTGTAATCAGCATCACGCCGCCAGTACGTGGATAAAATAGCTTGTTGAAGTCACCGTTTTTGATAACATTCACACTAATGATGTCTTTTTGGTCAAGGTTATCGATGTTCTGTACCTCAACTCCATCTACAAGAAACACTGGTATGTTCAGACTATCTTGTTTCTCTTTAGTTTGTGCACTTATGTTCAAACTTGCTATGAGTGCAACGATTAGGATAATAGATTTTCTCATAATTCCTTTAGTTTATGAACTTTAGATTTTTATTTAGTAAATGAATAATTTTATAAATCTAACCTATGCAATTTTGAAGTTGCACTCCAAAATTACATAAAAAAGAACGTACGTACAAGTGAAAAGCGTGTTTTTAATAAAAAATCTATGCAATTTTGGAGTTCAACTTCAAAATTGCATAGATTCTGTTTGCTTTTGATAAGTCTTTTTTCGTTATTAATCTTTTATGCCATGTCTATTTGCTTGACAAATAAAGGATCTACTCGAAGTAGAAAGTAAGTGCTATCATCTTAGCTCGTGTTTCGTTGACAGAGTTGGTGTACATGAGCATATTCTTGTCTTGGAGATTCTTTGCATGACTCTTGTCAAGACTGTTCATAAGACTGTACATGAACTTTAACTCTGGACGTAATTTGAAATAGGGGAGATAGAAATCGCAGCCGAGTCCTACTTCTACGAAGACATCGCTACGTTTGAGCTTGATATAATCATTGTCCTTACCTGAAAGGTTGAGCATAGGATTCAGTCCTAACATCACGTAAGGGCGATGGTTGTTAAAGCGTGGAGCGGCTGCAATGAGGTCGAAAGCGCAAGAAATGTATGCTGTTTTGAGTTCTTGTACCTGCTCTGTAGGCTCTCCTTGTGCGTTAAGGTCCGTGATATTACGGAAAGTCAGATGTCGAGTGCCAAAGTACATAGCAGGAGCCATACGCAGCTGAAAGGTAGAATTGAGGCGCAATTCACCCAATACACCCACAGTGAATCCAGCATCCCAACGGTCTTGATCAGCAGAAACAATCTTCTGAACTACTCCGTTGCCATCATCAAGGTCGACCATCTGTGGTCCAACATTATTAAGTTCAAGGTCTTGCAGATGTGTACCAACGAGCACTCCAAAATGAAAATCACGCAGATCCGTATAGGGACGGTTCTGCACTCTTCGTTCCTGTGCGTGGATTGTAAGCACAGAAGCCAATAGGATGAGGGCTACTAATATTCTTTTCATAATTAATCTTCAAACGTATTTCTATTGGTTTTATTGTCTATATTAATAAAGTTCTCGTCCAACTTTTCTGCCTTCTCATCCTTTTTAGGTAGGGAGTGGAAAGGATGTGTTGGTTAAATAGAGGCTAATCTGTTGTTTATAATTGTTTTAAAAAGTTGTGTAATGGTCGGACTGTTAGCGAGTTACTTTGAAATATGTTTCATGTTTTTTATTTTTATGCCGTCTAAATATTTGTAATTTTTATCAATATGTTTAGGTATTCCAGAAATTATTTCTACCTTTGCATCATCAAATTTAGGTATTGAGCCTATTTGTAATACAAGAACATTATTAACATTATAAATTATTTATATTATGGCTTACGTAATTGGTAATGATTGTATCGCTTGTGGTACATGTATCGACGAATGTCCAGTAGAGGCTATCTCTGAGGGTGATATCTATAAAATTGATGCAGACGCTTGTACTGAGTGTGGTACTTGTGCATCAGTTTGTCCAAGTGAGGCTATCAGCCTTCCATAAGGTTTTATAACCTGTTACTGATTAAATTCACAAGGCGAGTCGAAAGGCTCGCCTTGTAAGTTTTATGATAGTTTGTAATGGGAATTATTGGTAGGAGCTATTGCGAACGCTATGAATAGTTGCTACTTCCTGATAAGTTTTCGTAGAACAGTAGATTTTTAGTGTGGATACATATTTAGTTTGTGGAGCTGCTTGGGCAATTGTTGAAATTCATTTTGCTGTCACTGCTGTCATTTGTTGTATGTGCTTAACTTGTTAGTTTACAGAGGAATAAACGAAGTTTTAAAAGTGACAGGAAATCGAAATAAAAATATTCTTGTAAGATATGTGTATGTATGATGAAGTTAAGAATAGCTTTATAATAAAATCTTTTCCTGTCTGCTTAAACTCATATTGAGGCGTGCATTGGGTTGTATAGAAAACAAAAAAGGTTGGTAATCATAATGATTATCAACCTTTTTGTAGCGGGACGGGGCTACGATCCCCGGACCTCCGGATTATGAATCCGACGCTCTAACCAACTGAGCTATCCCGCCGTCCATTTAGCTTTCGTTCTTGAAAGCGGGTGCAAAGGTATGAAGAAAATATCATACTCGCAAATATTAAGTCGTTTTTTTAACGGATATTCGATAAAAAGTTTTATATTTGCACCTGATAATAGGAATAAACGACTATATAACATGTTGTTATTTTGTGTGATAACTGCATTTCTTGGCTTGTAATATTACTGACGGATTTATCTGTTAGTTTGTTTGAAAGGCAATAAAATGGGGCTTTATTCGTTAAAGATATGTCCTTCTGTATGGCGCATGAAAAGAGAATTGTAGTTCTAACATGATGTAGACTATGTTGTTTCTAATGACTATTTGTACAACTGCTAAAAACTGACTTGTATGAAGAATGTCTTTTAATAGAATATTTTTGAAGCGTTGATAGCAGAAAAAAGAGAGTTGTAAAAAGAATAATATTAAACGTAATAATTGAAGATGAATAAGAAAATCGAACTGGAATACGAATTGAAAACACGTTCGGGCAGTGCTGTGTGGGCACTGATTAGCACACCAATTGGTTTGATGAAATGGTTGGCAGATGAAGTAACGATTAATGAAGATGTGGCAACCTTTATTTGGGGTGACCCGCTACGTGAACACGATACACATACAGCAACAGTTGTCGAAATGGTAAAAAACAATTATATACGTTTTCATTGGGAATCGTCTGATAGTGATTCTTATTGGGAAATGAAGATGTTTCATAGCGAGATTGCTGGCAACTATCATCTGTTGGTTACTGACTTCGCTGATGATGATGATGTGGAAGGGTTGGAACAACTTTGGAATCAGAATATAGACCGCCTACATCGTATAACAGGAATGTAATCTTTTATAAATATATTGTAATCGGAATAGGGTATATGACACGACGTTAAAGTAGTCGTCCATATACTCTATTCTGTTGTTTAGAGGGGTTGTAAGAGTGGAATGATGTTCTTTGTTTACTCAGTATATTGTACAGATAGAGAAAGAAAGAGCCTTTCCAGTGTTACTTCTTTTGAAGTTGTAGTGCTTTATGGAGAAGATGTATAAACAAAAGAGTAAAGGGTAGAGGAGGGTAGATGTTATAAAAGGAAAGACACTGGTAAAAGAATAAAAATACTAAAAAAGACCATTACTCTGATATTTTTATGTAATTTTGCAAAAGGTAAGTCGTATTTTACAGATAAAAAGCAAGATTTCTTTGCTTTTATTCGTAATAGCTTCGCACATAAAATAAGGGAGGATAAGAACCTCGTTATTATATCATGTTTCAAATCAAGAAGTTAGATATATTCATTGCCAAGCAGTTTGGTATGCTTTTCATGGGAACATTCTTCATCAGCTTGTTTGTGTTGATGATGCAGTTCTTGTGGCGATATGTTGATGACTTGATTGGAAAAGGATTGTCAATGGACGTTCTTGGACAATTCTTTTGGTATATGAGCTTGATGATGGTGCCACAGGCACTTCCTTTGGCAATTCTTCTTTCATCGCTTATTTCTTATGGTAACCTTGGCGAAAGTTCAGAGTTGACAGCAATAAAAGCAGCTGGAATCTCTTTGATTCAGTCGTTTAGAGGACTGATTGTTGTTAGTATTTTTATTGCTTTTGGCTCTTTTTACTTCCAAAATAACGTAGGACCAATAGCACATAAACATATAGCCCAACTGCTTATCTCTATGAAGCAGAAGAGTCCTGAGTTGGAAATCCCAGAAGGAATCTTCTATGATGGTATTCCGCAAACCAATCTCTACGTAGAGAAGAAAGACTTGAAGACTGGTCACCTATATAATATTATGGTGTACCGAATGACGGATAGCTACGAAGATCAGGCTATTATCCTTGCAGACTCAGGTATGTTGCAGTCTACAGCGGATAAGAAACATCTCGTTCTGAACCTATGGAGTGGCGAGTGGTTTGAGAATATGCGCTCACAGGAAATGGGTAATAGTGCCAGTGTTCCATATCGTCGAGAGACATTTGCACACAAGCATATAGTTCTTGATTTCGATGGTGACTTCAATCTTACGGACATGGCTGGTATCTCTAACGATGCCCGTACGAAGAGTATTCAGAAGATACAGCACGACAAAGACTCCTTAGTGCATGTTTATGATAGTGTGGGTAATGCTTTTTATAAGGATGCACAGACTGTTTATTATCGAGAACCTAATCTTAAAGCTTCAGATAAGAAACAGGCAATTAAACTGTCGGGAGAAAAGGCTTTTAACGTAGACTCGGTATTTAAAAAGCTTCCTGCAGACCAGCGTCGTTATGTTATTGACCAAGCATTGTCTACCGTTCAGCAAGAAGTTAGCGACCTTGACTTTAAGAGTATGATAACCAGCGATGGTGATAGGCTAATTCGTCTACATGATATTGAGACGATTAACAAGTTCACCTTGTCGTTGATATGTATTATCTTCTTCTTTATAGGAGCCCCACTTGGTGCGATTATCCGTAAGGGAGGATTGGGTATTCCAATCATTATCAGCGTTATCGTTTTTATTATATTTTACATCCTCGATAATACAGGTTATCGAATGTCACGTCAGGGAGATTGGGCGATATGGTTTGGTAAAGGATTGTCTATGGCTGTTCTTATCCCAATGGCTGTATTCTTCACCTACAAGGCGAACAATGATTCAACAGTGTTCAATGCGGATATGTATAAGAACATGTTGATGAAGATGTTTGGAATGCGTGTGAAACGTAGTGTGGCCAGCAAGGAGGTTATCTTAAATGACCCTGATTATAGCAAGGCAGCAGAACAACTCAATGATCTGAACGTAAGAATTACGGAGTATGCTAAGACACGCAGGTTGAAGTCTGCGCCTAATATTATAAAGGTGTTCTTCCGCTATCATACGGATCATGTCATTGAGAAAATTAATGATGAACTTGAAAATGTCATAGAAGACTTAGGCAATACGCGTAATAAAGTCATCATGGCAGAATTAAATAAATACCCAATATTAGCAGTAAAGGCACATACAAGACCATTCGATCATAAGTGGTCGAACATTCTTGCAGCAGTTATAGTGCCTGCTGGTATTTTCTTCTACTTCCGAATGTGGCGTTTCCGCTTACGTCTTTATCGCGACCTTCGTACTATTATTAGCTGTAATGATACGATTATCGCAGAGATACAACGTATAAAGGAAAAAGAAGAAGCAAGGGGCTATTGATAAAAACAATATAAATCAGTAACTATATGGAAGATTTTAAACTCGATAGCATCGAGGATGCACTGAAAGACTTTCGGGAAGGAAAGTTCGTTATCGTAGTAGATGATGAAGACCGAGAGAATGAAGGCGACCTTATTATGGCTGCAGAAATGATTACGCCAGAGAAGGTTAACTTCATGTTGAAGAATGCACGAGGTGTGCTTTGTGTTCCTATAACGATATCACGTGCGGAAGAATTGGATTTGCCTCATCAGGTTTCTGATAACACGTCAGTACTTGGAACTCCTTTCACCGTTACGGTTGATAAGTTAGAAGGCTGTTCAACAGGTGTGTCTACACACGACCGTGCTGAAACAATTAAGGCTTTGGCAGATCCTAATTCTACTCCTCAGACTTTCGGCCGTCCTGGACATGTCAATCCACTTTATGCTCAGGATAATGGTGTTTTGCGTCGTTCGGGTCATACTGAAGCCGCTGTCGACCTCTGTAAACTCGCAGGTTGTTTCCCAGCCGGTGTATTAATGGAGATTATGAACGAAGATGGTACGATGGCTCGTATGCCTGATTTGCAGAAGCGTGCAAAGGAGTGGGATATGAAGATTATCAGTATCAAGGATATTATCGCCTATCGCCTGAAGAAAGAATCAAGTATTGTTGTTGGTGAAAAGGTAAAACTCCCTACTGAATATGGTATGTTTCACTTGATTCCTTTCCGTCAAGCAAATGGTTTGGAAAACATGGCTCTTATCAAGGGTACATGGAAAGAGGATGAGCCAGTACTTGTGCGTGTACACTCATCATGTGCAACAGGTGATATTCTTGGTAGTCAGCGTTGTGATTGTGGCGAACAACTCCATAAGGCAATGGAGATGATTGAGAAAGAAGGCAAGGGTGTTATCATCTATATGCAGCAGGAAGGTCGTGGCATTGGTTTGATGAATAAGATTGCAGCCTATAAGTTGCAAGACCAAGGTCTTGATACGGTTGAGGCTAACCTTCATCTTGGTTTCCGGCCAGACGAACGCGATTATGGTTGTGGAGCACAGATGTTGCGTCATCTTGGTGTTCATAAGATGCGTTTAATAACAAACAATCCAACGAAGCGTGTAGGTCTTGAAGCTTACGGTTTGGAGATTGAGGAGAATGTACCTATTGAGATTACTCCAAACAAGTTTGACTATCGCTATCTGAAAACTAAGCGTGATCGTATGGGACACGACTTGCATCTATAAGCGTAAGAATAATAGGAAGGCTTTAAGATAAGTCTTATCACGAATCCCACCATAGAGAAATGACTTGTTTCTCTGTGGTGGGATTCTTAATTTATAGGCTTAAAAGAATGCCATTGTTATATCCTTTTATAGTATTGGATATGGTTTTTATTATTGCATATATACGTTAGATGCAATTTGAAAATAGAAAAACATGAATGGTGCGAACGCTTAGCACGAGTTGTGCGGAGGCTTAGCACCATTCGTGTTGTCGGCTAAACAGTCTGGAAAATATATTTAATAGAAAATCATCTTTGGTGTATATATAAAGATGGTATATAATGCCCAGTTTGTATAGTTAGATACATTGAACTTATCTTAACTTTATTTTTTTTATAAAGTTACATGATAAAGAACTACTCTCCCTCAGATGTGTTAGATCCTCCTGTTGTTGTAATAGAAAATCTCGCTCCTTTGGACTTCTTCATTGTCTCTACTAAAGTGTTTGCATTCATCCAGGTTTGGCATTCTTCTGTTAGCGACAATCTTTTGATATCATTCTCTGTAAGCATATTATAATTTATATATCTCAACAAATCTCCTGTACTTTGATAGAATATAGAGTAAGCTTCTATAAGATTTTTCTTGTCATTGAGAGTGTTATATTCCTTATATTCTTCCTCGGTTAGAACATGTTGTGTTTGAGATATAATGATAATTGTTCCAAGGCTACCAATAATTAAGCCACCAGCAACCGATAGCACTATTTTTATTATATTTCTTTTTGTCATCATTTTATTTATTAAATATTGGTTTCATAATGATTTGTCATCGTTGTTCCACTTATCTTTTTCTTTCTTTTCTTGTTCTTTTTGGCTTGCCCTATAAATAAGAAATATGCCAAGCCCCAGCCAAAAGGTAGGTCCTATAGGGTTGTTACCTTTGAGGAGGCAACCAAGAAGTGACAGTATACCTAAAACGGTAAATATCCAACCAGTTATTCTCATTCTTTATTTTCGTTTATGTTTATGAACTCAATATCTTTATTCTTCTTTTTGGAACAAAGTACAACAATTAGCCCAAGAAGTATATTCACTAAAGATAAAAAGAATGCCCAGCCAAATCCGATTTTACGATTACGACCTAAACAGCCGACGCCATAAGCCAGTGATACGGCTATTACTACAAAAATAACTTTTTCCATTGTTTTGATTTTATATTTTATAATGTTAAAACTATATTACTTTAATTTCTCGAAAATATATATTATTAACTCAGCTACTTCTTTGTTTTCTGATATATTCGCGATTTGCAAACATGTATCGTACAGTGTGTTAAGATAGTTATTATCAGTTATTCCTTTTAAAGAGTTTAAAATGCTTTCTACCTCTTTATCTTGGTTGCTACACATAGACTCTTGTAAAACTTTCTCGATTTCGACGTGTGATATTCCTAAGGATGAAAAGATAGCTGAAGCTGCTTCGTTAGCTTCTTCGCTAAAAGCACTAATAGGACTTGCCCCTAAAACAAAGGCAACCAGCTTGGTAATGGCATATTTTTCAATATCAGTTAAATCAATTAAGGGATCAGAGATTATTCTATATTTAATAGATTTGGTGTTGGAGGTTGAAGTTGTTTCAATTATTTTACCGATATCAGCATATTCTGTTAAACACCATCGGCAGCCATAACGTCCGCAATTATCATGTATCTCAAGTGTATCCCACCCCAATACAATAAGTTGTCTTATTAGCTTGGTATTTGAAAGGATGGCTTGTCCTATGTCCATTGTTTCCTTTTTTGTTAAAGCTCGACCCGTAAATGCCTGAATACGGAAACCTGTATTAATTCGTGCTGATAGTTCATGATGATATTTTGAAAAGCCCCTTGATGAACTTGCTTTTAATACGGTTGGAGTTTCTCCTCTGACAAACGAATCTTGCGCTTTGTCATTGAAGTCTTTAATTAGTAAAGACCGTTCTTTTCGCTCCTTAAACCATGTTGTGATGATATCCCATTTGAAGCCTTCCTTTCTTTCTTCTGCATCATTAAGGTCTTCGGGTAGGCAATTATTTGTATTTGGCTGTTCGCCATTATCCGCAGTGTGATATGCGAAAAAGCATAGTAGAATAAAAAAGATAATTGTAATTAATATTTCCATTTCTATTTTTATGTTATAGATGATAGCTAAGCTTATTTATATTATTTTTTATTTCACATGGCAATAATCTATGTAAAACATTCTTTTCTTTGTTATATTTTGGTAATCAAGAACAATAGAATTTTAAGTTTATAAATAGAGAAACGTGGAACTGCAAAGCCACGTCTTAAATGGAGGTCCTGAGAAAACCCTAAGATACAGATATGGTAGCAGTCCCACGCTATAGCGTGAGAACCACTATGCCGTCCTTGTATCTTATAGAAATTTCTCAGGTTTCCATTTACAAGATAAGCATAACGCTTCTTTTTCCAACAATGTCTTGTGTTTCTAAGAAACACGATGCAAATATACTAATTTATTTTAATTTATGATAGAACATATTATATTTTTAGATTGGTTACCTCAAAAATTCAAATGTTTTTCTCTTTTATAATATATGAAATGGTGAAATCTAAGATGAATGAGGCTTCTCTTTATGAATATTGAAACATTTTTGTTTGTTTCTTCTATATTGTACTGCAGTCTGTCAAATCGGCAGTAAAAATGTTATATAGATAAAATAAAGAAAGAAAAGTTGCGTTATCAAAATGAATTTGCGTACTTTTGTACTTGATATTATTTATAAAGAAAGATAAAGTTCGAAATGGCACAACTATCAGATCGTTTAAATCGATTGGCGCCTTCTGAAACATTAGCAATGTCACAGAAGAGTAGTGAAATGAAAGCGCAGGGAATTGATGTTATCAACATGAGTGTGGGTGAACCAGACTTCATGACTCCTGATCATGTTAAGGAGGCGGGCAAAAAGGCCATTGATGATAACTTCTCTAAGTATTCTCCTGTTCCTGGTTATCCTGCTTTGAGAGAGGCTATCTCAAAGAAGCTGAAAGATGAAAACAATCTTGATTATGCTGCATCAGAGATTATTGTTGGTACTGGTGGTAAGCAAGGCGTTTGCAATGCTGTTTTGGCTTTGGTGAATCCAGGTGATGAGGTGATTATTCCTGCACCTTATTGGGTGAGCTATCCACAGATGGTTAAACTCGCTGGCGGTGTTCCTGTTGTTGTTTCTGCAGGAATTGAGCAAGACTTTAAGATTACTGCAGAGCAGTTAGAGAAGGCTATTACACCAAAGACAAAGATGATAATTCTTTGCTCTCCAAGTAATCCTACTGGTAGTGTCTATACTGCAGAGGAGTTGGAGGCTTTGTCAAAGGTTGTCTTGGCACATGAAGACGTGTTTGTTCTTTCAGATGAGATTTACGAACACATTAATTATATAGGCGGTCATTGCAGTATCGCATCTTGCCCTGGAATGAAAGAACGTACGATTCTTTGTAACGGCGTTAGTAAGGCTTATGCTATGACTGGCTGGAGAATCGGTTGGGTCGCAGCACCAGAGTGGATTGTAAAGGGTCTCAATAAGTTGCAAGGACAATATACGTCAGGTACATGTAGCGTAAGTCAGATGGCTGCTGTTGCGGCATATGTTGAGGATCAAGCTTGTGTAGCTGAGTATCGAGAGACATTCCGTCGTCGTCGTGATCTGATTGTTAGTCTGGCAAAAGAAATCCCTGGACTTGAGGTAAATGTGCCACAAGGTGCATTCTATCTCTTCCCTAAATGCTCCAGCTTCTTTGGAAAGACAGATGGCAAACATGTGATTAACAACTCATCCGACCTCGCTATGTATATTCTTGAAGAAGGATGTGTAGCAACAGTGGGTGGTGATGCTTTTGGTGCTCCAGACTGTTTTAGAATGAGTTATGCGACAAGTGATGAAAATATAAAGGAAGCTCTTCGTCGTATTAAAGAAGTACTTTCAAAACTTAAATAGGAATCGGAAATGCAGATAGTAATAAAGATGAGATAGAAACTGTACATTTATAACTGTTAAATGTTATTAATCGTAGCTGTAGTTTTCTTTTAATTACTATCTTTGCGGAGATAAGAAGCAGTGTTGAACTCCCTTTTATAATGGCGGTAAGATACAAATGCTTATAAATCAGAAAGATATTAACAAATTAATTCATTAATAACCTAAAAATTAAAATTTTATCAAATTATGGCAACTACACAACAAAAACCAGCCCCACAGAAAAAGGCTGAGGGCTTCACAGGAGTTAGAGGTGCATTCTGGATTATCGTCGTTTGCGCTGTCGTTGCGTTCACATTGTTCTACACATGGTTCGGTAATGAGATGCACTTCCAGGATGGAGCTGCACGTGAGAACCCAGCAGACGTTTGGGGTACCATCTTTAAGGGTGGCGTAGTCGTTCCTGTTATCCACACTCTCTTGTTGACAGTGCTCGCTATGTCTATCGAGCGTTGGATGGCTTTGAAGACTGCTTTCGGTAAGGGTGCCCTTCCAAAGTTCGTTGCAAACATCAAGAGTGCTCTTAACGCTAATGACCTTGCTAAGGCTAACCAGCTCTGCGATCAGCAGAAGGGTTCTGTAGCAAATGTTGTTAAGGCTTCTTTGAACGCTTACAAGGATATGGAGACTGGTGCTAATGCTAACCTTAAGAAGGCTCAGAAGGTAGCTAAGATTCAGCAGGCTCACGAGGAGGCTACTCAGCTCGAGATGCCAACTCTGACAATGAACCTTCCTATCATTGCTACTCTCGTAACACTTGGTACTCTTACTGGTCTTCTCGGTACTGTAACCGGTATGATCAAGTCGTTCTCTGCTCTTGCTGCAGGTGGTGGTGCTGACTCTGCTGCACTTTCTGCTGGTATTTCTGAGGCGTTGATCAACACCGCATTCGGTATTGCAACATCTTGGTGTGCGGTAGTTTCTTATGGTTACTACTCTAACAAGGTTGACAAGTTGACTTTTGCCCTCGACGAGGTTGGTTATTCTATCGCTCAGACATACGAAGTAAACCACACAGACGAGGCTTAATTTTTGCTAACCCTTTAATAATTTATCGCTATGGGTAAAGTAAAAGTTAAGAAGAATGACACTTTTATCGACATGACGCCTATGTCAGACGTTATGACCCTGTTGCTTACCTTCTTCATGCTGACATCAACGTTCGTTAAGAACGAGCCAGTGAAGGTAAATACTCCAGGTTCTGTGTCTGAAACTAAGGTGCCTGAGAATGGTGTCTTGACAATTCTTGTGAGTCCTGAAAAGGGACCTACAGGAAAGCCTACTGGCGAAGGCCAGGTTTTCTTGAGCTACGATAATACCAATGAGTTGGGACAGATTGTAGATAATATGGGCATTACATTGACTCCTGCACAAAAGAAAACTTTTGTTGCTGAGTCTACATTTGGTACTCCGCTCGATAAGTTAGCTGCTTATTTATCAAAGCCAGCTGCTGAGCGTGGTAAAGAACTCCCTAAGATGGGTATTCCTCTCGATAGTATCCAAGGACAGGAGATGACAGAGTTCCAACAGTGGGTTAACGCAGCCCGCCAGGTGAACCCTAAGGTTAGACTTGCTATCAAGTCTGATTCTGACTCTCCTTATGGTACCGTTAAGAAGGTAATGAGCGAACTCCAGGATATGGATGAGAGCCATTACTATATGATCACACAGTTGGACGCTAAAAAGGCTGCGCAGGCAGCTAATAAGTAAGGAGATCAAAGTATGGAAATGATGGATACAGGAAAAGAAGGCGGCAAGCAGAAGAAGATGACCGTCCGCGTAGACTTTACGCCGATGGTGGATATGCTTATGTTGCTGATTACCTTCTTCATGCTTTGTACTTCACTTAGCAAGCCTTCAACTATGGAGTTGACGATGCCAAGTAATGATAAAACTCAGAAGGACACTCAGAAGAATGAGGCCAAGGAGTCACACTCTATTACGATTTACATTGCTGACGGAGATAAAATCTTCTACGGTAACGGTAAACCAGAGTATGATAACGCTAATTGGTTGAAGCCAGCTGATTGGAGTAACACTCCAAGCGGTATTCGCTACGTTCTTCAGCATAAGCAGGTGGGTGACCCTTCAGCAGGTGATCCAGTCTCTATCCCATATCAGGATATGGACATCGCTGTGAAGGAACTCAATCGTAAGAAGCAGGCTAACCCAGCTTCTTATCCTGACAGCATTTATCAGGCTGAGTTGGCTGCGATCAAAACTGGTATGATTAATGGCAAAAAGGTTTCTACTATGACAGTCATTATCAAGCCAACTGATCAAGCTTCTTATCGTCATTTGGTAGATATCCTCGATGAAATGCAGATTTCATATATTGGAACTTACGTCATTGACAAGCTGACAGACCAAGACAAGGCTCTCTTAGCCAAGAAAGGTATAAAGGCTTAATCACTGAATAGTAACAATTAAAGAAAGAAAACAATGGCAAAAATAGATTTATGCGATCCTAAATGGGTCGACATGGTGTTCGCCGACAAGAACAAGGAGTACGGTGCATACAAGCTTCGTAAAACTGTTTCTCAGCGTAACATCAAGGCTTTAGCTATTCTGCTTTGTGCTGCATTCCTCGGTGGTGGTTACTTAGCTTATCAGATCAAGAAGCACAACGACGACTTGGCTGCGCAAGCTGAATATGCAGCAAAGATGGAGTTAGCAGCTCTTGAGCAGGCTAAGAAAGAGCAGGCTGAACGTAAGAAGCAGCAGAAGAAGGAAGAACCTAAGAAGATTGAACCTGAAAAGGTTGTTCCTGAAACGCGTGCAACTGTTAAGTTTACAGCCCCTGTCATCAAGGATGATAAGGATGTAAAGGAAGAGATGCCACCAATGGTCAAGATGAACAAGGAGACCAAGGCAGTCGGTGTTGAGAACAAGGAAGGTACGGAAGATCGTACTGAAGTTGCTGCTCGTAGCACTGTTGCTACTCCTGAACAGATTGTACCAAAGATCGAGAAACCAGTTGTTGAGGCTCCAAAACCAGAGCCAAAGCAGGAGGTTGAGAACAAGGTCTTCACAGTGGCAGAGGTTATGCCTTCATTCCCTAATGTAAATGCTTGGTTGGCTTCTCATATCCAATACCCAGCAGTTGCAGCAGAGAATGGTGTGCAGGGACGTGTTATTGTCAAGTTCGTTGTAGGACGTGATGGTAGCGTTAGTCAGGCACAAATCGTTCGTGGTGTTGATCAGGCACTCGACCGTGAGGCGCTTCGCGTTGTTAATAGCATGCCGAAGTGGTCTCCAGGTATGAACAATGGTCAGCCAGCAAACGTTTGGTTTACTCTCCCTATTACTTTCAAACTGCAGTAAAAGCAAATATTATATGAAAAGAACCAGATTCTACATAACAGTAGGATTGATGCTATCCCTCGGCTTCCTTCTGTCTGCTTGCGGACAGAAGAAAGCTAAGGACGGCAGAACAGATACACCGACGTCAGGGACGATTAAGTTCGCCTCTGACGAAAGTTTTAGTCCTATTATAGAGGAACTGTTACAGAATTATCAGTTCCGCTATCCAGAAACTCACTTGTTGCCAATCTATACAGATGACAACAAAGGTATGCAACTGCTCCTCGACCAGAAAGTTAATCTTTTCTTCACTTCTCATGCATTGACGAAGGGAGAAGATGCTATGTTACGAGGGAAAGGTCCTATCCCAGCGGTATTCCCGATAGGATATGATGGAATTGCTTTCATCGTTAACAACACGAATGCAGATTCATGTATTACGGTTACCGATGTTAAGAAGATTCTCAGCGGTCAGATTGCAAAATGGAACCAGCTGAACCCTAAGAATGATAAGGGTAATATTGAAGTTGTCTTTGACAACAAAGCTTCAGCTACGTTACATTATGTGGTCGACTCCATTTTAGGTGGAAAGAACATTAAGAGTGCGAACATTGTTGCTGCAAGTAACAGTAAGTCTGTTATTGAATATGTTCATAAAACTCCGAATGCTATAGGTGTTATCGGGTCAAATTGGTTGAATGACCATCGTGACTCAACAAACACTACATTTAAGAAAGATATTAGAGTGGTTGGTCTTTCAAAGACTACCGTTGCACAGCCAGAGAATAGTTGGCAACCTTACCAGGCTTATCTGTTAGATGGTAGATATCCTTTCGTAAGAACTATCTACGCTATTGTGGCTGACCCTCACAAAGCATTGCCTTGGGCATTTGCAAACTTCGTAACCAATCCAATTGGTCAGAAGATTATTTTTAAGGCTGGTCTCTTGCCTTATCGTGGTGAAATCAACATTCGTGAAGTTGAAGTTAAGACACAGTAGCCAGTAATGCATTGAGTGTTATTTATTGGCAAACGATAATCAGTTATGATTAATTAAATGTGGTCGTTATAACATTAAAGAAGATTTATTTTGCTTATCAACATTAGTTACTACTCTCACAGAATTAAACTAAATGGCATGATAGGCGTCTTAATGAATAAAGTTCACTTGAATTAAAATTTAAAGAGAAAGAATTATGAAGACAAAGAAATATTTAATAGCTGGAGCCTTGATGTTGGCAATGTCAACTCCAGCAATGGCACAGGATGTTGATTACGCAGTAGCTCTTAAGCCTATTGTTGTCGCTATTGAAGCTGCGCCAAATGATCCAAAGGCAGCAAAGGATCTTATTAAGGAGTATCAGAAGAACTTTAAGAAGAGTGAAGAGGCTATTGTTGCCTTGGGAAATGTATATCTCTTGCAGCGTAATTATGATGCAGCAACAGAGATTGCAAACAATGTTATCAATAACAAGAAATACAAGGGAAGTTTAGCTTATGTTCTTTTGGGCGACATTGCGGCTCTTAAGGATTCTATCGGTAATGCTGGTGCTGCTGCTACACAGTATCAGAATGCAATTACTGTAGACCCACAGAATGTAGTTGCTTACGAGCGTTATGCTAAGGTTTTCCGTCATGTAAACTCAAAGGTTGCTGTTCAGAAGCTTGAAGAACTTCGTAAGGTTAAGCCAGACTATCCAGTAGAGGCAACTGCAGCTGAAATCATGCTTGGCGATGGTAAGTATAAGGAGGCGTTAGAGTGGTATGCTAAGGCTAATCCAGCTAATATGTCAGAGGACAACTTCTATAACTACGGTTTTGCTGCTTACATCACAAAAGACTATCAGAGAGCTTTGGATGTTGTAAAGCAGGGCTTGCAGAAGTTCCCTAACAGTGAGTACTTGAGCCGTATTGCTATGATGGCATCCGTTGAGTTGAAGGATTATGCTTCTGCTATCAACTATGGTAAGGTAGTGTTTGCTGGTTCTGGTAAGAAGGTAGCTAACGACTACGATGTATATGCAAAGGCACTTTGCGGTGCTCAGCAGTATGACGAAGCTATCAACACTGTTAACAAGGCACTCGAGGTTGATAAGAACAATATTGAGCCTTTGAAGACTTTGGCTGCTATCTATGCTGCACAGGGTAATGATGACAAGGCACTTGAGGTTCAGCAGGAGTATCTTTCTAAGAGTAAGAAGGCTACTAACAATGACTGGGCAACACTTGCTAACACATATGTTACAAAGGCAGAGGGCTTGACAGACCGTGCTGCTAAGAATGCTGTTCTTGCAAAGGCATTTGATGTTTACGAGCAGATGGTTGCTAAGTTCCCAACAATCTCTGACTGGGTATGGTTGAACCAAGCTAACGTAGCTCAGTTGATGAACGATCCTGATAAGGTTGCTGAAATCTATCAGAAGGTAGCTGCTTATGAAGAGGCTAAGTCAACGCTCGATGAGGATAGCAAGAGCTACTTGGAGAACGTTTACTATGGTCTCGGTTACTATTACTCAAAGAAGGGTAACAAGCCACTTGCAGACGAGTACTTCAATAAGGTGTTGAAGATTAATCCTAACAATGATGGCGCTAAGAAGGCTTTAGGTATGTAATTATCTGAAACAATCATTAGATATAAGGGCGATGGTCGTAATGATCATCGCCCTTTTTTAATTCCTTTATTAAATGTTTGGACACTTACCTTATAGTTTTAACGTAAGAGCCTTAGTGTTTCTCTAAAACATAGTAGGACTATCAACTACCAATTTTTATTCTTTGACACAGAATTCCCTTTCATGTTTATACTTAGAGAGTTTTGCTAATAATGGTTTGAAAAATAATGACAAAACGTCGGATAAAATATCTATAAATCGAGGCAAAGATACGTACAAAAAGCAAGTCTGCAACAAACAGTGAATCAGTTGGTTACAAAATCGCTTACGAAAAGGTGCTTAATTAGACTTCAAAAGGGCGTTAGTAAGGGGCTTAAAGGGCACCTTTTGCGACTCAATTAGGCGTCTTTAAGAAGCCAAAAGGGCATATATAGATTTAGGATTGTGTGAAAATAGTTTACAGATATTGGCTGATATAAGAATAAGCTGTTTGTATAAGATGGAACGATATACTACTTAGATAGCTGAAGTTTCAATTTATTTTCTTGTAGATGTTCCAACTCTTAGAGGGCTTGTAACTATGAATTTATAGAAAAGAGGAAGCATATCACTTTGAGTTGTAGGTAGACCTTCGACAGTGTCATGCTTCCTTATCGTGTTACTCTATGATTCTCTATATCCAATAGAGAGGGTAGAGTGTATTAGAGTCATTCCGTGTTTATGGATTATGTCAAACTTCTCAGTATGTAAAATGGAGTAAATGATAACGTAATAATTCATATACCTCTATTCACAAAGATAAGCTAAAAATTTCAATCATGCTTTCAAGAAAAGCGAAAATCATTAGTCTTAGTATATAAAATATCTTTTAATTCTTATTCGTGAGCGCTATCCCTCCTTTTTCTCGTTATTTTTATGTATCTTTGTCATCGTTTGAAAAAGCACAATACTAAGTTTGCAGTGGTGTTTGAATAGCCTGCTTGAACCTATTTATCTCTTTTGGTTACATGATTGATGCATCTCTCATTGGTTTTGTTGATAGTAGGTTGTGGAAAAAGGACACTTTGCATACAATAATGATAATAACAGAACTCAAAAGCGTAACAAGCATTGAAAACAGAAAGACAGATAAGCCCATGGGCATGGATACCCTCACTTTATTTTGCTGAGGGATTACCTTATATTGCAGTAACAGTACTGTCCCTGCAGGTCTATATGCAGATGGGCTTGTCAGATGCTGAGGTGACCTTTTATACTTCATGGCTTTACCTCCCTTGGGTTATCAAACCTCTGTGGAGTCCATTTCTTGATTTGATTAAGACAAAGCGTTGGTGGATTATCGTTATGCAGATGCTTGTTGGGGCAGCCTTTGCAGGCGTTGCCTTTACGGTCAATACCTCGTTATGGCTTCAGGGGACAATCTGTTTCTTTTGGTTGCTGGCATTTAGTAGTGCGACACATGATGTAGTTGCTGATGGTTTTTATATGATGGGACTTAACCAGCATGATCAGGCATTTTTCGTGGGTATTCGTTCTACGTTTTACCGTATTTCAATGGTTGTCGGTAAGGGCGGTCTGATTGCGCTCGCAGGCTTTTTACATAAGAAGTTTGATATACAATGGACCTGGTCGCTTGTCTTCTATGGTCTGATGGCTCTTTTTATGGGACTTGCCCTCTATCATCGCTTTATTCTTCCACGTCCGTCTGAGGACTCAGAGAGGGCACAGGTGTCTGCCAGTCATCTACTTCGCAGTTTTGGAGAGACTTTTCTTTCCTTCTTTAAAAAGGAGCAGGCTTTGACAACGATCTGTTTCCTACTTCTCTTTCGCTTGCCAGAAGCTTTGATAATCCCTATTTCTCAACTCTTTCTGCAGGCATCGAAGGCTAAAGGAGGATTGGCACTTTCTGAGATAGAGTATGGTACGGTGAATGGCGTTGTTGGTGTGGCAGGTCTCCTGATAGGCGGTGTCATTGGAGGAATGATGATTAGTCGCGATGGTTTGAAGCGCTGGATATGGCCGATGACGGCAGCTATCACGTTGCCTAACTTAGCCTATGTCTATTTAGCCTATATGCTCCCCGATAACGTGATAGCTATTAGCGTAGCCGTATTTATCGAGAATTTCGGTTATGGTTTTGGTTTTAGTGCCTATATGCTCTTTATGATTTATTTCAGTCGGGGCGAACATAAGACCAGTCATTATGCACTTTGTACGGGCTTTATGGCGTTGTCAATGATGATTCCAGGCTTGTTTGCGGGTGCGCTGGCACAGGCGGTGGGTTATCGTTGGTTCTTTGTTATCGTCATGATTGTTTGCATCTTCCCATTCTTGGTTGCTCATCAGTTGCGTATTGATGAGGATTTTGGGAAGAAATAGCCGATAGAGGCGCTTTGAAGGAAGGAGAAAGGAGAGGGGAGAAGGCTACGAGGCAGTGCCTCGTAGAAGCGGACCGTGGGATAGACGGATGAAGGGAGGTGGGATTTTAGGCAGGAACTGCCTTTAGCAGAATCTCAATTAGCCGTGGTAAAGCATAATTTTCAAGGTCTTGCTTTTCAATCCATATAAATTCAGAGGGCAGCTGTGGACGCCTCGTAGGCTGCCAAAGGTAGATGTCTGCAAGGAGAATTTGATGGGTAAGAATATGCTTTACCCCCTTTTGTAATAGCTGTGCTTCGTTTTCCCACGCAGAGTCTTCAGACGATGTAAGCTGTTCTGCCTGTGGAAACTCCCATAGTCCTTGCCAAATGTCACCCGCACCACGTTGGTGGATGGCTATCTTTCCTTCAGATTCAATATAGAGATAGGTGAAATGACGTTCCCGTTGTTTCACTTTTTTGCTTTTTACAGGTAGTTCGTTAATGCGTTGTTCACGGAAAGCAACGCAGGTTTCGCAGAGTGGACAAGCACTACAATGAGGAGAATTTGGTGTACATTGAGTTGCACCAAAGTCCATAATAGCTTCGTTGTAGTCAGCCGGTTCATTTATAGGTAAAAGAGATTGAGCGAGCGCTTGAAACTCCTTTTTCCCTTCGGTACTATCAATAGGTGTGTCAATGCCAAAATAGCGAGAAAGCACACGATAAACATTGCCGTCTACCACAGCAACTGGTTCGCCAAAAGCAATAGAAGCAATGGCAGCAGCAGTATAATCGCCTACACCTTTCAGTATCTTTAATTCTTTGAAAGTCTGTGGGAATCCACCTAATTCAACCACCTGTTGTGCTGCCGTATGAAGGTTTCTTGCACGAGAATAATAGCCCAAGCCCTGCCAAGCCTTTAGCACTTCGTCCTCTGTCACAGCAGCGAGGTCGTTAACCGTAGGCCATTGTGCCATGAAACGTTCCCAATAACTCATACCCTGCACGATACGAGTTTGCTGTAAAATAACCTCACTCAGCCAAATAGCGTATGCGTCCTTCGTCTCTCGCCAAGGTAGAGAACGTCCGTTATTTTTGAACCATTGAAGAAGTGTTGCTGCAAAATTCATGGAACAAAGGTAGTTAAAAAGTAGAAAAAGAATGAAAAGTAATGTGATGTTTTGTTGGTAAAATCATTATTATTTCCTATTTTTGCCACTACTATTACCCTTAAAAGGCTGAATTTGATGTTACTTTCGGTATAGAAAGATATTATAAACATAAGCCAGATATAGGGAGGATTATTATAAAATTAGAAGTTATAAAAGATGAGAAACAAGGTAAAGAAAACGCTTATGGGCCTTGCCCTCATTGTGGCAATGCTATCGGTAAGCTCATGTGCTACACGTGAGTCAGCTATTAACGACTTAGAGAACTTTTCCTATGAATTACGTGATAACAGCCAATACTACACGGCAAAGAAGTGGCGTAAAGCTGTTGACAAGTTTGGTCGTATTCGTCGAGAGATCTCACGCCATGATTATACCGTTGCAGAACGTCAGCGTATCGGTAAGCTCGAAGGTGATTGTGCCCGTTATATGGTGCGCGGTGCCAAGGATGGTGTGATGAATAGTGTCTTTGGTCTTGGCAGTGAGATACAAGGTATCTTGGATGCTATCGGCATCAAAGGTAAAGAATAGACTTGATAAAACCTTTGATAGGCATAAAGAAATTGAACTTCAGTTCTCAAAAAGCAGAACTTGAAGCAGGCAGAATAAAACAAAAGGTGGCAGCTTATTAGACTTTAAGCAAATAGTTGGCAACCTTTTGTTTTTTTTTGATTTAAAATGTTGTTTAGTCACCTATAATTAGTAACTTTGCAAATCAAATCCATAAAATGTTTTACAATGGCTGGTAAAAAACAAATTAAGACTGCTCTTATTTCGGTTTTTCATAAAGATGGACTTGAGGATTTGCTCAAGAAGTTAGATGCGGAAGGTGTGAAATTCTTAAGTACAGGTGGTACACAAGAGTTCATCGAATCATTAGGATACCCATGTCAGAAGGTTGAAGATGTAACATCTTATCCTTCTATCCTTGGAGGTCGCGTGAAGACCCTTCATCCAAAGGTTTTTGGAGGAATCCTTTCTCGCCGTGATAATGAAGGTGATCAGGCACAGATGCAGAAATATGAAATACCTTTCATTGATCTTGTTATCGTAGATCTTTATCCATTTGAGCAGACGGTTGCCAGTGGTGCCAGCGCAGAAGACATCATTGAGAAGATTGATATTGGTGGTATTTCACTGATACGAGCAGGAGCAAAGAACTTCAAGGATGTTGTTATTGTGCCAAGTAAGGCAGAATATCCAGTGTTGCTCCAGATTCTCAATACTAATGGTGCGCAGACAGATATCGAAGACCGAAAGATGTTTGCAGAGCGTGCTTTTGGTGTTAGCAGTCACTATGATAAAGCTATCCATAGCTGGTTTGCGACAGAATAAGCACAGATTAGAAAAGAATATACAATTATAAAATACAGATATATTAATGGGATTATTTTCATTTATCCAGGAAATTGCTATGGACCTGGGAACGGCAAACACGATTATTATCAGTGATGATAAGATTGTAGTTGACGAGCCGTCAGTAGTAGCACTGGACCGTCGCACAGATAAGATGATTGCTGTGGGTGGTGATGCAAAGATGATGTACGAGAAGGAACATCCCAATATTCGTACAATCCGCCCTTTGCGCGACGGAGTTATCGCTGACTTTACAGCTTGTGAGCAGATGATGCGTGGACTTATTAAGATGGTTCACAGTGGTAATCGTTTCTTCTCACCTTCATTACGTATGGTAATCGGTGTTCCATCAGGTTCTACTGAAGTGGAGCTTCGTGCCGTTCGTGACTCAGCTGAACACGCTGATGGACGTGATGTATATCTTATCTTCGAACCAATGGCTGCAGCTCTTGGTATGGGTCTTGATGTAGAGGCTCCAGAGGGTAACATGATTGTTGATATCGGTGGTGGTAGCACTGAGATTGCTGTAATCTCTTTGGGTGGTATCGTATGTAATAACTCTATCCGTGTAGCTGGTGATGATCTCACTGCGGATATTCAGGAATATATGAGTCGTCAGCACAATGTGAAGGTCAGTGAGCGTATGGCTGAGCGTATTAAGCTCCACGTAGGATCTGCATTGACAGACCTTGGTGATGAAGCACCAGAGGACTACATTGTACATGGTCCTAATCGTATCACAGCTCTTCCTATGGAGGTGCCTGTATGCTATCAGGAGATTGCTCATTGTCTTGATAAGACAGTTGCAAAGATTGAGAATGCAGTCCTTTCTGCATTGGAGAATACTCCACCTGAGCTTTATGCTGACATCGTAAAGAATGGTATCTATCTCAGTGGTGGTGGTGCTTTGCTTCGTGGTATTGACAAGCGACTGACTGATAAGATTAATATTCCATTCCATATTGCTGAAGACCCATTGCACAGTGTGGCTAAGGGTGCAGGCATTGCATTGAAGAACGTAGATCGTTTCTCGTTCTTGATGAGATAACAACTAACATTCATGCACAATCTGACTGAGTTCCTTGCTAAGTACAAGCATTGGTTCTTGTTCGTTGCCCTGGAAGTCTTGAGTATGGTTCTTCTGTTCCGATTCAATGACTATCAGGGCAGTGTGTGGTTCACGTCAGCAAACTATGTGGCTGGTTTGGCTTATGAAGGAAGTTCAAAGGTTACATCTTATCTAACAATGGGTGAGGTGAATGAGGCTTTGACCAAACGTAACCTTGAACTGGAACGTCAAGTGAAGGAGTTATCTGCTCAACTTTATGATAAGACAAAGGATTCTACCTTCCTTCATAAAGGTCAGTATCGTTTCCTTTCAAAGTTCCGATTGATACAGGCAAAGGTTGTAGCCAATTCACTGGATAAACCTAATAACTTTATAACCATCAACAAAGGAACATGGGATGGTGTACATAAAGATATGGGTGTTGCCTGTGGTAATGGTGTTGTGGGTATTGTCTATATGGCAGGTATTCATTATGCTGTTGTAATCCCTGTGCTGAACTCAAAGTCAAACATCAGTTGTTCTATTCAAGGACGTGACTACTTCGGTTATCTCCATTGGAATGGTGGTGCATCTGATGTTGCTTATTTAGATGATGTCCCTCGCCATGCTAAGTTTAAGTTAGGCGACCGTGTTGTAACGAGTGGATATTCTTCTGTTTTCCCAGCTGGTGTGTTGGTAGGTAAGATAAAACATGTCTATAATTCAGAAGATGGACTTTCTTATCGTCTACAAATTCAGCTGTCAACAGACTTTGGAAATCTTCGTGATGTCTGTGTAATTGACGATGCTTCTATACGAGATCAACGCCAAGTTATAAAGGCAGCACAAGACTCTATCAAGCCTATTGAGAGTCAGATGGAGAATAGTGTACAGTAAGTAGACTGTTTGCAGATATTTTTTAGCTTGATGGGAGGTAGGATAACCACACTTTGTAGAGTCATTCTAACATTGGTGTGAGCCACTTCCCCCCTTTGAATTACGAATAAAAAGAATGAATATAGATTTTCTAAAACGTTTGCTTTGGTTTGCTGTTTTGACAGTGGCACAGGTGTTTGTACTCAATCACATCCATCTGTTTGCTGTTGCCACACCATTGCTTTATATCTATTTTATCCTTTTGTTCCCTCGTAATTACCCTCAGTGGGCTATGTTGATATGGGCGTTTCTAATGGGTCTTACCATTGACACTTTCTCAAATACGCCCGGTGTAGCTTCAGCTTCATTGACTTTAATAGCCGCTTTACAGCCTTATGTACTGCAGCTATTCATACCTCGTGACAGTAGTGACAACTTTCAAGCAGGTATGGACACGCTTAGTATACCGCAATATACGTGGTATGCGGCTATTCTAACCTTGATATACAGCGTCGTTTTCTTCTCATTAGAGATGTTTAGTTTCTTTAATGTGTTAGAATGGTTACTTTGTATTGGCGGCAGTTCACTGCTCACGCTTATTCTTATTCTTGTTGTTGAGAACGTTAGGAGGCGATAAGAAATGAAGAATTACGATTTAGAGAAACGTCGCCTCGTGCTTAGTGCTGTTGCAATAGGTATCGTGGTGATATACATTATACGTCTTTTTGCTCTTCAGATAGCCAGTGACGACTATCGGAAGAGTGCCGACTCTAATGCTTTCTTAAAGAAGATTGAGTTCCCTTCACGTGGTTCTATCACTGATAGGAATGGTAAGCTGCTGGTTTTTAATCAGCCAGCTTATGACATTATGGTGGTAACCAACGAAATGAAAGGTCATCTTGATACGTTGGAGTTTTGTAAGGCACTGAACATAACAAAGGCTGACTTTATCAACCGAATGGCTAATATCAAGGATAGAAGTAAGAATCCGGGTTACTCTCGCTTTACGCAACAACTATTCTTGAGCCAATTGAGTGATAAAGACTTTAGCGCCTTCCAAGAGAAACTCTATCGTTTTCCAGGCTTTTATATTCAGAAACGTAGTGTTCGTCAGTATCAACGAGCTATCGCTGCACATGTCCTTGGGGATGTTGCAGAGGTGAGTCAGGGTGATATTGAGGAAGATGAGTACTATCAGCCGGGAGATTATATCGGTAAGATGGGTGTCGAGCGTGAGTATGAGAAAGACTTGCGTGGAGTAAAGGGAGTACAGATACTTCTGCGCGATGCCCACGGACAGATACAAGGACGCTATCAAGATGGTAAGTATGACCAACGTCCACATCCTGGACGTGATATCCAACTTGGTCTTGATGCAGAACTTCAGGCACTTGGTGAACGCCTAATGGAAGGTAAATTAGGTGCTGTTGTGGCTATCGAACCAAAGACAGGACAAATTTTGGCAATGGTTTCAGCACCTACTTTCGATCCTCGTTCGATGATAGGTAAACTACGTGGTAAGTACCAGCGAGATATGACGCTCGACCCAGCTAAGCCTCTACTTAATCGTGCTATAATGGGACAATACCCTCCAGGTTCAACGTTTAAGACCGGACAGGCTGTTACTTATTTCACAGAAGGGATTGTGACAGACTCAACTCGTTATCCTTGTCATCACGGATTCAACTTTAAAGGACTTCATGTTGGTTGTCACGCACATGCATCTCCTATCTCGTTAGTTCCTTCAATCAGCACCTCTTGTAATAGTTATTACTGTTGGGGCCTCTATCATATGCTCTCCAATCGTAGGAAATATAAGACACTGGAGGATGCTATGAACGTGTGGCGCGACTACATGGTGTCAATGGGCTTCGGTTATAAATTAGGTATCGATCTTCCTGGTGAGAAGCGTGGTATGATACCAAATGCGAAGTTCTACGATAATGCTTTTAAGAAATGGAATCCGCTTTCGGTTATCTCTATTTCTATCGGACAGGGTGAGGTCAACCTTACCCCACTGCAGATTGCGAACCTCGGTGCTACGATTGCGAATCGTGGTTATTACATTGCGCCACATGTTGTACGTAGTATTCAAGGGAAAAAACTCGACAAGAAGTATGTGGAGAAGCACCATACAAAGGGAAGTCTAAGGGCTTACCAAGAAGTAATTGCGGGTATGGTCTCATCAGTACGTGGTGGAACTTGTGCGCATGCAGTTCATCCTGGTTACTCATTGGCAGGTAAGACGGGTACGGCTCAGAACCGTGGTAAGGACCACTCTGTGTTTATGGGCTTTGCACCTGTTGATACTCCGAAGATAGCTATTGCTGTTTATGTTGAGAATGGTGGATTTGGTGCAGACTATGGTGTGCCAATTGGTTCGCTAATGATAGAGCAGTATATTAATGGAAAGCTTACCCCTGGTGATGAAGCTCGTGCTGCAGCGGTTCAGAAACGCCATATCGCTTACTCTTTCAAGCGTCCTTTGTCACGTGCAGACTCTCTTCGTCTCGACTCTATTAAGCGTGTAAATACTATTAGAGACTCGCTGAAGAAGGTAAAAGAGAAGCAGGATTTAGCTGATGCAGAAAAGCTGAAGGAAGCAAAGGCAAGGAAAGAAGCTGAGGAAAAGGATAAGAAGAAGCAACCACAGAACGAACCTGCTATCCGTGTAGAGCCAGAAACAACGGTTAAGACGGAGAAGAAAGAGAAAGATAAGGAAGGCGATAAGAAGGAAAAAGAAAAAGAAAAGAATAAAGATAATCGAAAGGATAATAAGGAAAAGTCTAAGGTGAAGGAAAAGCCCAAGGAGCAATCCAAAGACAAACCGAAGGAACGAGCCAAGGTGAAGTCTAAAGAAAAGGCGAAAGAAAAGCCTAAGGAGCAACCTAAGGCTAAATCAAAAGAACAAGTAAAAGATAAACTAAAGGAACAGCCTAAAGAGAAATCAAAGGGTCAATCCAACGATAAACAAAAAAGCAAGGAGAAAGTAAATCGTGCCAAGTAATTATACAGCAGACAGACAACCAGGTGTACTTCGTTCATTAGATTGGTGGACGATAGGTATCTATATTGCGTTGCTCACCTTTGGATGGGTGAGTGTCTGTGGTGCGAGTTATACTTATGGCGATACAGAGATTTTCTCACTTTCAACCCGTTCGGGTATGCAGATTGTGTGGATTGGTACTTCCATCTGTTTAGGCTTTGTGCTTCTAATGATGGACGACCGTTTCTATGACACCTTTGCTTATGTCATCTATGGTTTGTTAGTACTCCTTCTCTTTGCCACAATCTTTAATCCTCATAGTATTAAGGGTTCTCGTTCGTGGCTCGTTATGGGTCCACTCCGATTGCAGCCTGCCGAGTTCGCGAAATTTGCAACGGCATTAGCAATAGCCAAGTTTATGTCGGCTTATGGCTTTACTATCAAGAATTGGAAGCATTTTGCTGGTGCGTGCGGAATTATTTTCCTACCAATGCTATGTATTGTCGGACAGCGTGAGACGGGTTCTGCCTTGGTTTATTTCTCTTTCTTCCTCATGCTTTATCGTGAAGGAATGTCTGGTGCGTTCCTTTTCACTGGTCTGGCAATGGTCATTTACTTTGTTGTTGGAATCAAGTATGAGGAAATCTTGTTATGGGATACACCTACATCCTTAGGAAAGTTTGTCGTACTCTTACTTGTTCAGATATTCTCTTCTGTCATGGTGTGGGTCTATGTGGGCGACAAAGGACGTACGCGCCTATTGCTAACTTATGTCTTTGGTGTCACAGGACTTGCTTTGCTCTTCTCAGAGTTTGTTATTCCGTTTGATGTTGTTTGGATACAGTTGGTATTATCAGCATGTGTCATTGGTTATTTAGTTTATAATACAATGAACACTCGCTTTGCTAACTACTTCTATATAGCTTTGTTTGCTTTAGGGTCAATTGCCTTTTTCTATTCAGCAGACTATGTGTTGAACGATGTCATGCAGCCACACCAGCGTGTGCGTATCAACGTACTTTTAGGCTTAGATGAGGACTTAGCAGGAGCAGGATATAATGTACATCAGAGTGAGATAGCCATTGGCTCTGGTGGCTTACAGGGTAAAGGTTTCTTGAATGGTACGCAAACTAAGTTGAAGTTTGTACCAGAGCAGGATACAGACTTTATCTTCTGTACAGTAGGTGAGGAGGAAGGCTTCCTCGGTTCAGCCTCAGTTCTTGTGCTGTTCCTCTTCCTAATACTCCGATTAATGTATCTTGCCGATCGGCAACCCTTTAAGTTTGGGCGAGTCTATGGCTATTGTGTTGCAGGAATATTCCTATTCCACCTTTTTATTAACGTCGGAATGGTATTAGGTTTGACACCGGTTATTGGTATTCCGTTACCTTTCTTCAGTTACGGAGGTTCTTCTCTTTGGGGCTTTACGTTGCTCCTGTTTATTTTCCTCCGCATAGATGCAGGACGTAATCTTATCCGTCAGTAGGCGATAGCATTACGCTTGGATATTGATTGCATAGTATTTGGCAAGGTGTTTTGTGCTTCGCACCATTGGTGTTAAGCCTCCGCACCACACGTGCTAAGCATCAACACCATTTGTGTTAGGCATTATCACCATTTTAGTATATGGCTTGTAGGGGAAGTAATTGTCATGAAATGAAAGAGAGTATGACACTAATACTCGTTAAACATGATATTTATAGCTTGGTTTGCTACTACTATACTTACTCCAACATAGGTAAAGGCTACTTCATGACTCCAATGTGTGGAGGATGAAGTAGCCTTTATAGTTTATCTGTAATGTTTACTTCTTGATGAGCCTGATACCCACATCGCTGATACCAGGAAGTGACTCACGGCTCATGATATGACGTATCGTGACGTGCATAGAGTCATTGCGGTTGAGACGGAATGCGGTTATTGCCTGACGTATTTCAGTATTTGAGATACCTTTCTGTCCTACCAATATTCCCTTATCATTGATAATCTCACAATTAATAGTATCATTATATGTCTTTTCTCGCTTCTTACGTTGTCTGTAGTAGATTACCTTCCGTTCTATAATCATACTTATGTTGCGGTAAGGATAAGTCTGTGCAGCACGTAGGCAGAGGTCTAATTGGTAGTGACCCTCCCATTGGCGAGGAATATCAAAAGAAAGTGTATCATTGCGTGACCACCCCTGTAGTGACACACTTTTATATTTGTCATAGGTGCGTGGGTCACTGCATGAAGCAGCACCCATGGTAATTACCATGAGTGCTATGATATATAATAAGGTGGAAACCTTATGTTTCATTCTTGTTTTCTTTCTGTTTGCTGAGGCTGTCTGCCTTCATTTCTACTGTTCTGTGGAGTAGCTTCGCTCTGTTGTTGTGCAGGACGAGGACCGTTATAAGGACGACGATTACCATTCTGAGGGCGACGGTTATCGTTCTGTGGACGTCTGTTGTCATTTGGCTGACGATAGTTGTCCTGTCCATCACGCTGATTACGACGGTTGTCGCGTTGTGGTCTACCACCTTGCTGTCCGTTGTTGTTGCGTGGCTGGTTGTTTTTTTTGCGTTTCTTAGCCTTATCAAATCGACTGAGGTCAGCACCAGCGAGGAGGTCAACAGGCTTCTTAACTGGTTTTGCCTTACCATCTTCAAGGAGCGAAAGAGGCTTCTCACCACGTCGGTTGAGTTCGATAATCTCCTTTGCACGCTCTGCACTGATGGTCTCGAGGTTTGCTGCAAGGTTCTTATCGGTAGAGTAGGTGCATTGACCATTGAGGATATCCGTCTTGAAGAGATAGTATTCGCCATCCATTGTTTCCAAGATAACCTCCTTGCTTGGTAGTTTTCTGCCAGCTTCCATATAGTCATCAACCTCATAGTTTAGACAACATTTTAGCTTAGCACACATACCCGCCAGTTTGGTTGGGTTGAGTGAGATGTCCTGAATACGGGCAGCTGTTGTCGAAACACTGGAGAAATTCTTCATCCAAGTAGCACAGCAGAGCTCACGACCACATGGACCTGTACCGCCAATGCGTCCTGCTTCCTGTCGTGCACCAATCTGTTTCATTTCGATTCGTACGTGGAAGGCAGCAGCAAGGTCCTTGATAAGCTGGCGGAAGTCGACACGTTCGTCGGCAATGTAGTAGAAGATAGCTTTGTTTCCATCGCCCTGATACTCTACGTCACCAATCTTCATCTTCAGACCTAAGCCCTTTGCAATTTGTCGACTCTCAATCATTGTAGCGTGTTCACGTGCTTTTGCCTCGTGATACTTTTGCATATCAACTTCTTTTGCAAGTCGATAAACACGCTTGATGTCGTCTGGTGACTTCACACTTGACGACTTCTTTATCTGCAGTTTAACGAGTCGTCCTGTCAGTGTAACGACTCCGATATCATGTCCTGGGTTAGCTTCTACAGCCACGATGTCACCTTTCTTCAAGTCAAGATTGTTGACATTGTGATAGTAACCCTTACGAGTATTCTTGAATTGAACCTCAACAAGGTCTGTTGTCTGGTTGTTTCCAGGCACGTCAGCCAGCCAGTCAAACGTGTTCAACTGGTGGTTTTGTCTGCCACAACCTTTGTGGCATAAGCCTCGGTCGCAACCATGCCAGACCTTGAATTTCATATCTTTGTAATCCATTGATTGTTTCTTTTTGTTTATATATATGTTGGAAGCCTCCAAGTTCCTCTTTGATTGTAGAGTTTGGTAGGCTGTGATAAGCAATGATTAATTATATAGTACAGGTCTCAAGCATATAACTTGTCAACTTGTTTACTCGTTTACTTGTCCACCTGTCCACTCGTCTACTTCTTCAACAACAGCACAATGAGTTTCAATGCCATGTCATAGAAGACAATCTTAGCGTTTGCATTCTGTCCGATATCACGATTGGCACGCTGGAAGAGTTCGTTGATTTCAATGACGTTTGCCTCGTTGATGAATCGTGCGAAGTTCTTTGCGAAGTTCTCTTCCTCCAAAGTCATGTAGTTGAGTTCGGGAGTTCGGAAGTTAAACATGAAGTTCTCGCGCACTTGCTGTTGGAAGTAAGTAAGCATACGACGCTCTTTCTCACGTCCATATCCTGCTACAACCTCGCTCCAACGTTTGAGGTCTTTTACGTTACGGAGGTAACATAGGCGCATAAGCATTTGGAACATGTTGTGGAATTCACGGTTTTCATTACCCGAATCCATTGCTTCCAATGCTTTCAACCAACTGCCATTTGCAATACGGGCAATGCGGTGTGCCGCATCAGTATCAATTCCTCTTTTGTTGATGAGTGCCTGTTCAATCGCCTCATCGTTGATACGTTTCACATCAATACGCTGTGTACGGCTGATGATGGTTTCGAGAAGTTTCTCTGGTTCTTCGCATACCATGAGGAAGATCGTATCCTGTGGTGGCTCCTCTAATAGCTTCAAAAGCTTATTGGCAGAGGTGAGATTCATTCGTTCAGGCAGCCAGATGATAGACACTTTATAGCCCCCCTGACTTGATTTCAATGCCAAAACGCGTGACAGTTCGTCGCTCTCAGCACCCGTGATGATAGCCTGCTGCGTGGTAGCCCCCATCTGATTCATCCATTGATTCATGGTGAAGTAAGTCCCTTGCATGATGAGTCCGTGCCATTCCTTTGCAAAGTCAGCACTTACGGGTTGGTGTTCACCACTCATGCTTGGTAGTTTGATGGTAGGATAAGAGAAGTGAAGGTCAGGGTGCTCCCAGTTTCGAAGCATGGCACGAGCATTTGATACGGTTGATGACGTAGCTTCCTCGCCTTCGTCACCAGCAAGCAAATAGCTGGCAAAAGCCATTGCAAGTGCCATCTTACCCGCTCCTTGAGGTCCGCAGAAGAGTAAGGCATGAGGCAGACGGTCTTCTTTAACCATCTGAATAAGCCGTTCTTTAACTGCTTCTTGTCCTATAACTTCTGAAAAGTTCATCTTCTCTTGTATTCTTTTTTATTTACTGTTCTGTTGCAGAAGACCAGTTTCTACCAATCGTTTCATCACCTCGTGCACACTGCTCACTGCCGATACGGTATAGAAATGTACGTTGTTGAAACCATGTGCATAAAGGTCTTTCACCTGTCTAACAGCCCATTCAATACCTAACAGGCGTACCTCCTCCTCCGACTTACAAAGTAAAGCTAATCCAGCAAGCTCTTCTGGGATGTCACAATGGAATGTCTTTGGAACGACATTCAGCTGAGATAGCTTTGCGAAAGGCTTAATTCCTGGTATGATAGGAATGGTAACGCCAATCTTACGAGCCTGATCAACGAAGTTATAGAACTTCTCATTGTCGTAGAAAAGCTGTGTAACGGCAAATGTTGCACCAAGATCCTGCTTCATCTTGAGGTAACGTAGGTCCTGTTCAAGGTTAGGTGCCTCCTCATGTTTCTCAGGGTAGCACGCTACACCATACACGAAAGGCTTTCCCGGATGCTTCATTGTAGTTCCGTCAGTGAATACACCTTCGTTGAAACTGTTCACCTGTTCTATCAAGTCAGTCGTATGACTATGACCGCCCTCTGTAGGTGTGAAGAATCGGTCCTCACGTGCCTTATCGCCACGTAGAAGCATTAAGTTTTCTATACCAAGGAACTGTAAATCGAGCAGTTCGTACTCAATATCTTCTTTCGTTGCACCCGAGCATATCACATGAGGGATGACAGGAATGCCATACCTTTGCTGGATAGCAGCTGCAATGGCTACCGTTCCAGGTCGACGACGTATGCGCTGGCGTTCCAATAGTCCGTCTTCGCGTTCGTGATATACGAACTCACTATGGTGAGTGGTTATGTTTATGAAGCTCGGATTAAACTCCTTGAGCTGATCAATATTGCGGAAAAGAGACGCTGTTCCGTTACCCTTCAAAGGGGGGAGAACCTCAAACGAGAAATGTTTCTCGTCGGTCTCATCATTCAGTAATTGCTTTATATCTGTTATGTTGTTGCCCATTTGGCTACAAAGTTAGTAAATAAATGTGAGAAAAAGGATAGGTTTGGATAAGTAAAACAGTTAAAGAGTAAAAAGTAAAAGCGTATTTATGGTTCTTCCGAAATATGGAGTGATAAACTAAAAGTCTTATATAATAGGCACACGGAGTCACGGA
>ERZ773069.329-NODE-329-length-32840-cov-5.886747_pt1 | contig 32840 bp, 33 predicted proteins | sample MGYA00580619_ERZ773069 | MGnify/ENA primary metagenome ERZ773069 (study PRJEB29015, sample SAMEA2738007) | human oral metagenome | biome: human oral; feature: human-associated habitat; material: dental | place: China | collected 2108 ...
ACTTTTTATAGTACCTTGTATAACATAGTACTATGTATAATGAAAATACAAGGAGCATAGCATGAGAAGAATCGATATTATCAAGCGGGCAGGGCGGAATCTTCGCCAGTCGAAAGGTCGGACAATTTTGACGGCGCTGGCGATTTCGGTCGGGGCGTTTACGATTGGGCTGGCGTTGATGGCTGGCGAAGGCGGTCGGCTGTATACCAACAGCATGGTCGATGCGGCTGGCGATAAAAAAGTGGTTATGGTTCGCAAAAAAATTGAGTCGAACAATAAGGAAGAAAAATTACCAGAGTACGGCGCGTCGGAAAAAACAGAAAAAGAACAAGAGGAGAAGCAGGCGGCAGCTATGCGTAGTAAGTATTCGATGAGCGATGCCGACCTGGCTAAGCTGCGAAAGACTCCGCACGTACAAACGGTAACGCCGGCTTATTCAACTGCTGGCGTGGTCTATGCCCAGAGTTCGGCAAACGGCAAAAAGTTTGCGTTGGATGTGGCGGTGAAAGCCGATAGAACGCGGGCAGAATTGGCGGCGGGCAAGCTGGACAATTTCATGCCAAAGCCGGGCGAGATTATTATTCCGAATGCTTATGTACAACAGTTAGGTTTCAAAGATGCGCGGTCGGCAATTGGTCAAACGATTACGCTGGGTTTGCGTAGTGCGGAGCGAGGCGGCGAGGTTGCCAAGGAAATGCCGCTGAAAATCGCGGCGGTTGATAAGGAGTCGGATACGATTTTATACTATCAGCCGATGCTGCGAATCTCGACCGCCGACGCTAAGGAAATCTACGAATTTAGCCATGACAAAAGCCAGCCGAACGAGTATTCGACGGCGCTAGTGTCGGTTGATGATGAGAAAAATATCGATGCGGTGAAGGACGAAATTAGCAAAGACTACAGCGCCTATTCGATTCAGGACGTGCGCAAGACACTACTCACCATGGTCAACGCGGCGCAAGCGGCGCTGGCGGGATTCGGCGGCTTGGCACTGCTGGCGAGCGTGTTCGGGATTATCAATACCATGTATATTTCGGTGCTGGAGCGAACTAGCCAAATTGGCTTGATGAAAGCGCTCGGGATGCGCGGCCGCGATATCGGCAAGTTATTCCGCTACGAGGCGGCGTGGGTTGGTTTGCTAGGCGGCTTGATTGGCGTTGGGCTGGCGAGCTTAGTGACGCTGCTGAATCCAGTGATTGCCAGCGCGCTGAAGTTAAGCACAGGGACGAACTTGCTGGTGATTAATCCGCTGCACATTGGTTTGCTGGTGATTGGTCTGGTGGCGATGGCGGTTATTTCCGGCTGGCTACCGAGCCGCAAAGCGACAAAGCTAGATCCAATTGAGGCATTAAGGACGGAATAGGAGAAACATCATGATTGAACTAAAAAATGTGACGAAAATTTACGGCAAAAAGAAAAACCAATTTACGGCGCTGAAAAATGTCAGCTTGAACATTCCGATGGGCGCGAGCGTGGCCATCCTCGGCAAATCTGGTTCTGGAAAATCGACGCTAATGCACGCTATCTCAGGCTTGGATAAGCCGCAGAAAGGTCAAGTGATTATTGATGGACAAGATATTTTGCAGCTGAAGTCAAAGCATGTCGATGAATTCCGTGCTAAAAAAATTGGCTTTATTTTCCAAAGTTTCTTCGTCCAGGGCAATGAGAGTGTGATTGACAATGTCAGTTTGCCACTGGAAATTGCGCGGCTGCCGCGGAAAAAACGGACGCATAAAATCAATGCAGCGCTCAAGGCGGTGGACCTGTATGACAAGCGCAAGAATCGCGCCAAAGACTTGTCGGGCGGACAGAAACAGCGCCTGGCGATTGCTCGGGCGATTGTCGGTGATCCACAAATTATTTTCGCCGACGAACCAACGGGCAACTTGGATAGCGAAACAGGCGCGAAAGTGGAAGAATTGTTGTTTGATTATAATAAGCAAAAGGGTGTGACGTTAATTGTGGTGACGCATGACGCTGATTTGGCGAAAAAATGTGATCATCAAATTATCATTAAAGACGGTCGGATTGAAAAATCAACCGTGCCAGGAGGGATGAAGCATGGACGTTAGTGCTTATGCCGAAAGTTTGGCGATTCAGCTGCGCAAAGGTTTCCTGGTGTACTGTGTGTTGCTGGTGTGCGCTAAGCAGCCGCAATACACTGGCGATATTGTCAAGCAAATGAGCGAGTCGGAGCTGATGGTGGTTGAGGGGACAATTTACCCGCTGCTCAGCCGCTTGCAGAAATACGGCTACCTCCAGCACGAATGGCAGGAAAGCGAGCAAGGTCCGCCGCGCAAATACTATTCGCTCACCGACACCGGTGCACAGCTAGTAAATGAATTGAAGGATCGTATAAAAATGTTGAACACTTCGCTAAAAGATCTTGAGAAAGGAGCAAGGCGATGAAAGAGATAACCAGAATTCATTTGGCAAAAACACCGTTTAGCGTGGAAGTTGATGCCAAAAAATCATTGGAAAAATACCTGAATTTAATCCAGAAAAATATGCACGCCGAACCAGAGGCTATGCGGGAAATCGAGGCGCGAATGGTGGAGCTTTTGGCGGAGCGCGGCGTGTCGAAAGACGGCGTGATCAGTCACGATGACGTTTTGGCGGTGCAGAAACAAATGGGCGAACCGCGCGATTTTTCGGATGATGACGAGGCGGTGGAGACCGATGACGAGCCCGAGCGTTCAGAGCGTTCGGAGCGACGGCTGATGCGCGATACGGAGCATGCGCTGATTGGTGGCGTGTGTGCGGGTATTGCTGCCTATTGGGGAACCAATCCCTTGTGGGTACGATTATTGTTCATTTTCTCGCCATTTATTACCTTTGGTGCAGCGGTACTGATTTATGTTGTGATGTGGCTGTCAGTTCCAGAGGCACGAACCGCCTCCGACAAACTCCAAATGCGCGGCAAGGCGGTAACGTTTGATTCGCTGAAGCGTCAGGCCAGTCGGAATGAGCCATCCGTAGGGCGGAATAGTAACACGGGTCATACGGCAGCAAAAGTATTTCGATTTATTCTTGGTGTTGGTATTCTCATGGTAACGCTGGGATTATTTATTGCACTCATCGTGGGGGCGGTCAGTGGCATCGCGGTGATTGGTTTGCTTGATGGATTCTATGCACAGCCGTGGGCGTGGGGTCTGTGGGCATCTTTACTCATTGGTGGCGTAGCGGCGGTATGGCTGGGCGCGATATTGAGCCACAGCGCTTTCACGTGGACGTTAAAGCGGCTATCGGTGATTATGACGGTGGTGGCGCTAGTTGTGGGAGCACTATCGGTTTCGGGAATGACGCTGTTTGGTGTAGGTATGGCGAATGAGCTAGCACGTGACGAGGAGCGTTTGACGAAAGTCGTGCCAGTTGAGCTGCCAAGTGATATGAAGGGCGTGAAGTATGTCCACGTCGAGGGCGAGAATGCCCCGTTACATTTTGGGGATACGACCCGAGGTGATATCAAGGTTGAGCTGCGCTATATAGACCTTAAGGGTAAGCGCCAGCAGCCAAAAGTGTCGGCGGTGCGTGATGGTGATAAGCTCGTGCTCAGAGTTGAAAACCAGCGTAATCGCTGTCGCACGACGTGGTTTGGCCTCTCGCCAGAGCTTGATGTCAACTGCTTCGGGTTTGTGCGGCTGCATGTGTCCGGGCCGCTGTCGCCATCGCCCGCACCACAATCAAGTGACGCATAGTGAGCGTGAAGGTTGGCGAATGCTTACTGAGCTGCTACACTGAAGGGATGATAGGGAGCTATTAAGTAGTGGCGTGGTGGCAGGCGATCATCCTCGGCATCATTGAAGGCGTGACGGAGTTTCTGCCGGTTTCTTCGACGGGACATTTGACGATCGTTGAGAAATTGATGGGGATGAGAATTGATGATCCGAGTCTGACGGCGTTCACGGCAGTAATTCAGATCGGCGCGATCTTAGCAGCGATCATCTATTTTTGGGGCGATATCTGGCGGGTGCTGAGCGCGTGGTGGTGCGGGCTGTGGTGGAAGCGGGCGCGGCGACAGTTTGATTATGTGTATGGCTGGGCGATTATCATTGGTTCGGTGCCTATCGCAGTGATTGGACTGCTTTTTAAGGATCAGGTCGAGACGGTGCTGCGTAGCTTGTGGTTTGTGGCGGTAGCGTTGATTGGCTGGAGTTTGGTGATGTGGTGGGCTGATAAGCGTTCAGAAAAAACCAATCATCGCAGTGAGCAGCAAACAACGTGGCGAGACACGCTGGCGATTGGCGTGGGGCAGTGCCTGGCCTTGATACCGGGTATTAGCCGGTCGGGAGCAACGATCTCGGTGGGGCTGCTGCGGGGATTTGACCGAGTGACGGTGACGAAGTTGAGCTTTTTCCTCGGTATTCCGGCGCTAGTGGCGGCTGGGCTATTGGAGATGCTGACTGCCTCAAAGCACATTGCTGGCGGCGTTGGTTGGACAGCAACGGGGCTTGCGACCATCGTGTCGTTTGTGGTCGGCTACGTTGCGATATCGTGGCTGCTCAAGTTTGTGGCGCGGAATGACTTCTCGTTATTTATTTGGTATCGAGTCGGGCTGGGCGGCCTGATCATTGTTTTGCTGATGAGCGGCGCGATCAGTGCGGTTTAGTTGTCGTTAAAAGCGTATGGTCACTGGGGCGAGTGTGACGATTTTAGGCAAATCTGGTTCGGGCAAGTCGACGCTGACGCACACCATCTCGGGACTGGGGATAAGCCTGAGCAAGGCGAAGTGTTGGTTGATGGCGAGGGAATGACTGGCCCGTACTACTTAATTGTGGCTGACCTGTCGTAATTACCCGCGATTTTTGATAAAAATTATGGCTTTTAGAATGTGCTCATGCTATAATCACGGTAAATAGGCGTATAGCAAGATCAAATAGGGGATATAATACAATATGAACGAGCGCTCAGACAAGACATATGCGAGTCGTAAACTGGTAATATGTTTGTTTATCGTCACGATACTAATCATTCTACTGCTGTGGTGGTGGCCGTGGGGCGGCGGCAATCGTTTTTACAAGGGGGTTCGTCCAGATCAGATTAGCCTACGCCAAAGTAATGGCAAGGTGCAGTGGCAGTTTATGGATGGTGATTGGCAAGATATCGTCTCTCTTTCTGAGTTGCGGGGTGAAAAAGGTGACAAGGGCGAGAAAGGTGACAAAGGTGACACTGGTGAGGCCGGAGCTGCTGGTAAAGACGGTAAAAACGGTGTGAACACAGGGCAGCGTGGAGCCAATGGCCGTGATGGGGCGAATGGTAAAAACGGTGCGACCGGGCCAAAGGGCGATACCGGCGCAACCGGTGCCCGGGGCCCAGCTGGTCCACAGGGACAGAAGGGTGACAAGGGCGAGAAGGGCGATGCCAATGGTGTTGTCGGTCCGGCTGGCCCACAGGGTCCCAAAGGTGACACTGGCCAGCAAGGACAAAAAGGTGACAAAGGCGATGCCGGCGCTAAAGGCGAAAAGGGAGACGCCGGCGCTAAAGGTGAGAAAGGTGAAAAGGGTGACAAAGGTGACACTGGTGCAGCAGGCGCCCAAGGCCAAAAGGGCGATGCCGGTAATGATGGACGAGAGATTGAGCTACAGAAAACTGCACTATATATCCAGTGGCGCTACAGGGGTGATGCTACTTGGAATAACCTCATTGCATTATCTGACTTGAAGGGTCCGAAGGGCGATAAAGGTGATACCGGTCCACAAGGTCCTGCTGGCCCGCAAGGTGCAGCAGGGTCTCAAGGTGCAACCGGTGCACAAGGTTCTCAGGGGCCTGCTGGTCCACAAGGCCCGAAGGGCGACACTGGCCCTGCCGGCCCCCAGGGCCCAGCTGGTCCCCAAGGCCAAAAAGGTGAGAAAGGTGAAAAAGGTAATGATGGTCCACAAGGTCCTGCAGGTCCTCAGGGAGCCAAAGGTGATACCGGTCCGGTAGGTCCAGTCGGTCCCGCTGGCCCGCAAGGACTCAAAGGCGCTAAAGGTGATACTGGAGCGACAGGTCCCCAAGGTCAAAAAGGCGACAAAGGTGACACTGGCCCAGTAGGTCCTCAGGGCCTGCCCGGCCCCCAGGGTATACCAGGTGTTAAGGGGGATAAAGGTCCTATCGGCCCACAGGGCGCTAAAGGTGAGAAAGGCGAGCCAGGAGCCAAGGGCGACACTGGCCCTGCCGGCCCGCAAGGAGCTAAGGGAGATGCCGGTGCACCTGGAGCTAAAGGCCCGAAGGGCGACGCTGGTCCCCAAGGTCAAAAAGGCGACAAAGGTGAAAAGGGCGAAGCTGGTGCAAATGCAACAGTTAATGTGACGAATAGTACTCAGCCATGTTCGACTGGCCTTACTGTCACGGGCAGTGGTACGCCGAATATTGGACTGACATTTACCGGATCAAACATTCCGGCCGGTGGATCAATTGGTCAGGTGCTGATGAAAAAGTCGGCGGCAGATTGTGATGTTGCGTGGAGGAGCTTGCCGCAAGAAACGATGTTTGCCGGTTCCATCGGCGTCGGTAATGGTAACATCACGGCGGTGAATGTTAATGCTGACACTTATACAGCCATTCCGATGACAACGATCACCACGAATACCGGTGGTGGCACCTGGGATCCAGTGAATCACACGTATACCATTCCAAGCGACGGTGTATATTTCATCCGTTCCAGTATTCGTACCGTTGACAACTCGCCGATGCGTAACATTTACCAAATCGTTAATGACGTGAATGGTGATCGTCCAGAGGGCGCGTGGTCATCTAACCAAGCCGGCATTCGCCGTTCGACGCTGCCGTATTCACGGATGATGCGGGCCACGGCTGGCACCAAACTAAAGTTGATCGTCGTATCAGACCTCCAGAGCGTGCAGCTCAGCGATGCAAGCCTGACAATTACCAAGCTTTCAAACTAGTGAAGTTGGCGGTCAAGTTGGCGAGATAAATTATCGTATATCTGCTACAATGATACCATGTTAGATATTCGCTTTATTCGAGACAACGCCGAGGCAGTGCAGGCTGCGGCGAAACACAAGGGGTGTGACGTGTCTATTGCGACATTGTTGCAATTAGACGACGAGCGTCGTGAGGTGCAGCGGCAGGTTGACGAGTTGCGCCAGCAGCGTAATGAGATTGCTGCCAAAATGAAGGACGGCAAGCCTGAGCCGAGTTTGATCGAGCAGGGCAAGACCATCAAGGTCAAGCTGAGCGGGCTCGAGACTCGGCTGAGCGAGGTCGAGGAACGATACACGGCACTACTAAAGCAGGTTCCTAATATGCCGCACGCCGATGTACCAGTTGGTCTCAGCGAGGATGAAAACGTTGAAGTAAAGGTCGTTGGTGATATTCCAGCCTTTGATTTTGCGCCGAAAAATCACTACGAAATCGCCGAGGCAAAAGGCTGGCTCGATAAAGAGCGCGCTGCCAAGGTTGCTGGCGCTCGCTTTGCCTATATCATGGGTGATTTGGTGTTGTTGCAACAGGCGATTATCCAGTTTGTGATCACATCGCTCACCAACCCAGCGGTGATCAAAGAGATCGTCGAAAACGCTGGCCTTGATGTCAATACCAGGCCATTTATACCAGTCTTGCCGCCGCTGATGATCCGGACCGAGCCGTATGATCAGATGGATCGTCTCCAGCCGAGTGACGATCGCTACAAGATTGAGGGTGAGGAACTGTGGCTACAGGGAAGTGCTGAGCATGTGCTCGGTAGTATGCATGCTGGTGAGATTTTTGACGCCAAGCAATTACCGCTTCGGTACTTAGGCTTTGCGACCAGTTTCCGCAAAGAAGCGGGGACGTACGGCAAGGATATGGAGGGACTGATTCGGATGCACCAGTTCGACAAGCTGGAGATGGAGAGCTTCACCGAGGCGAAGGACAGCTATAACGAGCACCTGCTATTTATTGCCATCCAAGAATGGTTGTTGGCCCAGCTGAAGTTGCCGTACCACGTGCTGATGAAATGCACCGCTGATATCGGTAAGCCAAATGCGCGTGGTGTTGACATGGAAGTCTGGTTACCGGGTCAGGGCAAGTACCGCGAGACGCATACTGCTGATTACATGACGGATTATCAGGCGCGCCGCTTGATGACGCGGGTACGTACGGATAATGGGGTTGAATTGATCCACACGAATGACGCGACGGCCTTTGCGCTGGGGCGCTGTATGGTGGCGATTATCGAGAATTACCAGACCGCTGAGGGTGATGTCGTGATACCAGAAGCACTTCGTCCGTATATGAATGACCGCGAGATGATATAATGGAGTCTAGGAGGGTATATGGCACTGACGAACGACATTAAAGAGATCTATGATGTTATGTTTTACCGCGCTAGCATATAATAATAGGAGGAAGAAATGATCAAAGATATCACCATTACCGGCGTCAAATACGAATTGACGGACACCACAAAGAAATACGTCGAGCGCAAAATCGGTGCGCTGGGCAAGTACTTGCCGCGACATGCCCGCAAAAGTGCCACCGCTGATGTAAAGATCAAGCAGATCGATAATCCTGGCGGCAACAAGTATGAGGTTGAAGTGATTATCAATGTACCGGACAAGAAGATCACCGCTAAAGATTCGACGATGAACGTGCTAGCAGCAGTCGATATCGTTGAGGCGAAGCTGAATGGGCAGCTACGTAAGTATAAGGATGATGTGTTGGCGCACGTTGGCAGCAGCCGCGGCGTACTGGCACGGTTCAAGCGCGGTTTCCAGCGCGAGCAGTAGGGGATTTAAATCAACCCCTTTAATTTTCCAGCCCTGCACGGTATAATATATACAGTTTTTGAAAATGCCTGAAAGTGAGGGAGTTTTGAGTTTATGGCAATGACACAACAAAAGGCGCTGAGTAAGATTTTTGGCGATCCGCAGAAGAAGATTTTGAAGCGGCTGCGTAAGCAAGTTGACGTAATTAACGGTCTGTCCGAAAAATATGAAAAACTGTCGGACAAGGAGTTGCGGGCGCAGACGGAGGCGCTGAAAAAGCGTCTGACGAAGAAAAACGTAACACTGGATACGATTTTGCCGGATGCCTTTGCGGTGGTGCGCGAGGCAGCCAAGCGCGTCATCGGCGAGCGTCCGTACGATGTTCAGCTAATCGGCGGCATGGTGCTTCATGAGGGCAATGTGGCCGAGATGAAGACCGGTGAAGGTAAAACCTTGGTGGCGACGCTGCCGACCTATCTCAACGCGCTGGAGGAAAAGGGCGTTCATGTGGTGACCGTCAATGATTATCTGGCGCAGCGCGACGCTGGCTGGATGGGCCAGGTGTATGACTTTTTAGGCCTGACCACTGGCGTGATCATCAACGAAGCGTCGTTTGTCTATGACAAAGAGTATGATAATGAGCATCACGACGATCCGCGCATGCGCAAGCTCCGTCCGGTCACTCGTAAGGAAGCTTACGCGGCGGACATTACGTATGGCACCAACAACGAGTTTGGTTTTGACTATTTGCGTGACAATATGGTTAATGACGTTGATTTGCTTAGGCAGCGCGAGCTGAACTTTGCCATCGTTGACGAGGTGGACTCGATTCTGATCGATGAAGCGCGCACGCCGCTGATCATCTCGGCGCCAGCAGCGGAGAACCCGGACAATTACTATACTTTTGCTAAGGTTGCCAGTAAATTAGTGCCGGAGGACTATGTTTTGGATGAAAAGCGCCGCAGCGTAGCCTTGACCGACGAGGGCGTGGAAAAAGTCCAAAAACTGCTGGGAATAAAAAATTTGTACACACCAGACCACGTGCGCAGCGTTTACCACATGGACCAAGCCCTGCGAGCACAAACATTGTTCAAGCGCGACAAAGATTACGTGGTAACTAATGACGGCGAGGTGATCATCGTCGATGAGCACACCGGTCGTTTGATGCAAGGACGCCGCTACAACGAAGGCTTGCACCAGGCAATTGAGGCCAAAGAAGGTGTACCAGTGCTGGAAGAAAGCATGACGCTGGCCACCGTGTCGTTCCAGAATTATTTCCGTTTGTACAATAAACTTTCCGGTATGACTGGTACGGCGTTCACCGAGGCCGAGGAGTTTCAACAAATTTATTCACTGGACGTTATCCAGATTCCGCCGAACAAGCCAGTGATCCGCGACGACAAAGAAGACCTGATTTTCAAGACCGAAAAGGGTAAGTTGAAGGCAGTCGCCGAAGCTATCAAGGATTATCATAAGCAAGGCCGGCCGGTGCTGGTTGGCTCTGGCTCGATTGCCAAGAACGAGCAGATTGCCAAATATCTGGAAAAAGAAGGCATCAAGTTTGAGATTTTGAACGCTAAGAATAATGAGCGTGAGGCGGCTATCATTGAGAAAGCTGGTGAAAAGGGTGCCATCACATTGGCGACGAACATTGCTGGACGTGGTACCGACATTAAATTGGGCAAGGGCGTCAAGGAATTGGGTGGCCTGGTGGTGATCGGCTCAGAGCGGCACGAGTCGCGCCGGATTGACAATCAGCTGCGCGGTCGTGGTGGTCGTCAGGGTGACCCAGGTGAAACGCAGTTCTATGTGTCGACCGAAGACGATTTGATGCGAATTTTCCAAGGCGAGCGCATCGCTGCATTGATGGACCGGCTGGGTGTCGACGAAGAAACGCCAATTCAAAACCGCGCCGTATCAAAGACGCTGGAAGCAGCGCAGAAGCGCGTCGAAGGCTATAACTTTGATACGCGCAAAAATGTTGTTCAGTACGACAACGTCATTAATCGTCACCGCCGCGTGGTCTACACGATGCGGCGAAAAATCCTTGAAGGCGACAATATCCAGCCGGAAATTGAGCGGTTGTTGCGGGACAGAGTCAAAGAGTTAGTGACGCTACCAACCAAAAACAACCCAAAGTTTATCGAGGAATTTACGTCGGCCTTTCCAGTCGATGAAGCGGCAGTGCGCAAGGTTGGTCTCGAGAAGAAAGACCGTCTGCGCCTCCAAAAAGCCCTAAAACTAGCACGTCAGGCCTACCAGGAAAAAGATGAAGAAATCGGTACTGAAGAGTTGCGTGGTGTGGAGCGCGAGGTGTATATGGCGGTGCTTGACACCCTGTGGATGCAGCACCTGGAGAACATGCAACACCTACGCGAAGGGATCCACTGGCGTAGTGTCGGTCAGCGCGATCCATTGGTAGAATACCGGGCGGAGTCACAAAAATTGTTCACCAGCCTCCAAGAAAATTTGCGTAACGAAGTTCTGAACACAATTTTTCATATTCATAAATCCGACGCAGTAATTCGCCAGTCGCAGGATGATGAGTATGATACCGAGCTAACGCGCCTAGCCGAAAGCGCAGTTGAGCGTGGTGTTAATGAAGTTGGTGCGGGCGAGGAAAATCGCGACGGTGACTTTTCGGTGAAAAAGGGCAAATCAAACGCCGAGTCGAACCGTGCCAAAAACCAAGCACGCAAGAAGAAAAAAGTGCAGCGCCAAAACCGCAAAAAGAACCGCAAATAAATCTAAAACCGGTGGGCAGAGAGCGACAGACAGATGAAACATACGGTCAAAGAAATAAAATTGAAAAACGGTGCGAAAGGCCTGTTCATTGATGTGCCAGACGCGACAGTGATGAGCTTTCAGGTGCAGTTTCGGGCGGGCAATCGCTACGTTCGCGGCAAGGATATCTACGAGACGGCGCACATCATGGAGCACATGGCGTTTGGGGCGAATGAGAAGTTTCGTTCGGAGCACGCCTATGAGCAGGAGTTTACTAAGAATGGCGCCTATCATAATGCGTTCACCTCTGATTACTCAATGGTGTACGAGGCGGCCTGTGCGGATTTTGAATGGGATCGGATTTTGGAATTACAGCGGCTGGCGATCACCACACCGCGCTTTAATGCCGAAGAATTAGAGGCCGAGAAGGGTAACGTTCGGAGCGAGCTGACCGGCTATCTCAATAACCACAACCGCGTGATGTGGCCGCGGGTGCAGCAAGCGCTGGGCGAGGATATTTTGACCTATAATCAGCGGCTGAAAACGATTGACGCGATTACCCTAAAAGACATCAAGGAGCATCATCGGCGGACGCACACCCTCAATAATATGCGGTTTGTGGTGGCGGGCAAGTTGACTGGGCGGATGGCGACGATTCGTGAATCGCTGGAGCAGTGGCAGCTAGAGCCGGGCGAGCGATTTGCTATTCCACACGATAACCTGTCGAGTGCCGCACCGATTTTTATCCGTCGCAAGGAGGCCTCGAATCTGACATTTGGCTGGTCGATGAATCTGCCGCGTGAGCTGAGCGATGAGGATTCTGACGCTATGGGCTGCTTGAATCATATCTTGACCGGGACGATGAGTTCGCGGATTTTCGGGGCGGCGCGCAAGAAAGGGCTGGCTTACGGTGTGTTCAGCGACACCTCGGTTGGGTTTTATGATTCGGCGTGGGACTTTGGCGGCCAGGTCAACCTCGAGACGGCAGAGGCGCTGTTCGATATCATCGTGCGTGAGCTGCGCCGGGTGCTGAACGGAATAATCACCTCGGAGGACATCGAGAATGCCAAGTCGTATGCACTGGGCCGCTATCAGATGGGGGCACAAACGGTGGCACAGGTCAGTAATTTTTATACCGGGCGTTATTTTGCTGACGATTTCGTCAAGGATTATGAGGGCGTGCCGACAGCAATTTTGGCGGTGACCGCTGATCAAATCGTTCGGGTGGCACGAGAGTTTTTTGCAGCAAATACCTGGGTGCTTGCTGGCGTGAGTAGCGGCGATAAAGAACTGCTTGGGCGACTGCAGGAGAAGCTTGAGGGGCTGTTTTAGTAGTGCTCAATGCTATAATGAAACCATGAAGATTATTATCGCTGGCTATGGTCTTGAGGGTATATCAAGTTTGAGATATTTCCAGCAGGCTTTTCCTGATGCTGAGTTTGTGATCGCTGACCAGAAAGCGGTTGAGAATGCGCCGGACGGGGTGGCGGTGCGGACTGGTGAGTCGGTGTTCGCTGAGCGGTTGCAGGATGCCGACATGGTGGTGCGAGCACCGGGTGTGCCGCCGCGGCTACTCAAAACGTCGGGCAAAATATGGTCGGCGACCAATGAGTTTTTCGACAAATGTCCAGCGCCAATTATCGGTGTGACAGGGACGAAAGGCAAGGGTACGACCTGTAGTCTGATCGCGGCGATCTTGCGAGCGGCGGGTCAGACGGTGCATTTGGTGGGGAATATTGGTGTGCCGGCACTGGACGCGCTACCGAAGATCACAAAGGACGATTTCGTTGTCTATGAACTATCGAGTTTTCAGCTGTGGGATCTCGAGAAATCGCCAACCATTGCCGTGGTATTGATGATCGAGCCGGACCATTTGGAGGTGCATGCGGATTTTGCCGAGTACCTTGATGCCAAGAAAAATATTCGTCGTCACCAGAGTGTTGTTGATACATGTTTATATCATCCAACGAATAAATATTCGGAGGAAGTAGCTGCTACGCCCTTTCACGGACTATTGGATGAGCAGGGTCATGCGACGTGTGAGTATTGTGGAGATGATGCGCTAGATTTCGCGCACCGCTATGCCGTTCCCGACGAGAATCAGGTGTATGTCCAAGACGGGTACTTTTGCGTGCAAGATCGGCGGATTTGTCGCACTGATCATATGCAGCTACCGGGTGCGCACAACCTCGAGAATGCCTGTGCGGCGATGAGCGCGGTGACGGAATTGCCGATCACAGTGACCGACGAGCAGTATGCGGCTGGGCTAGAGAGTTTTACGGGATTGCCGCATCGATTAAAATTCGTTGCTGAGAAAAACGGTGTGAAGTATTATGATGACAGTATCGCCACCACACCGGGCAGTGCCATCGCGGCGCTGCGGGCGTTTGAAGCGCCGAAAGTGCTGATCGTCGGTGGGTACGACAAGGGGGCGGATTATGATGAAATGGCCACGGAGATTGCCAAACAAGCGGTGCGGGCGGTGATTATTATCGGGGTAAATGCAGCAAAGATCGAGCAGTCGCTGCGTAGAGCATCGGTCACGGCGATGATAGTAGTGCTCGGCCAGACAACGATGGTGGATGTCGTCGCCCAAGCCAGTCAATTATCTCGCCCGGGCGATGTTGTCATCCTCAGTCCAGCGGCCGCCAGCTTTGGTATGTTCAAAAATTACGTCGACCGCGGTGAGCAATTTGTGGCGGCGGTGGAGAAGCTTTATCCCTGATATACCTCAGGCTTCAACACTCCGATATACGGTAGGTTTCGGTATTGTTGGCGGAAGTCTAGGCCGTAGCCGACGACGAATTCGTTAGGGACTGACAGGCCGACGTAATCGGCGGCAACGTTGGCGATACGCCGTTCGGGTTTGTCGAGCAGTGAGCAGACTTTGACTGAGGCCGCACCACGACCGGCGAATAACTCTAGTAATTTTTCCAACGTTCGGCCGGTATCGACGATGTCCTCGACCAGCAGAACATGCCGCCCGGCAACATCGCTGTCAATGTCTTTGAGAACGGTAACTGCGCCGGATGATTCAGTCGCGTCGCCGTAGCTGGAGACGTCGATGAAATCAATTTCCAGATAGCAATCCATGGCGCGTACCAGATCGATCATGAACGGTGCCGCGCCACGCAGGACGCCGATGACGAGCGGATTCTTGTCACGATACTCTGCTGTCAGCTCCTGGCCCAGCCGCGCCACCGCGTCATTAATTTGTTCAGTAGTTACGAGGATGGTAGCGATATCTTGATTCATAGGGGTAGTATAGCATGTTTTGTATTTTAGCTGAGTGAATACACACCGATATCTGCTAAAATATATCCATGCAGCCACTCAAAAAGCGCATCCAAACTCTGCGGTCAGAAGTAGAACAGGCCAAGGCGGCGCTGGATTTTGCGGCGCTGGAGCAGGAGCTGGCGGTGCTGGACGAGCGGCTTAATCAGCCGGAGATTTGGCATAATCCGGACGAGGCGCAGGCGCTGGCGAAAAAGGCGGCTAGCTTGCGCCAGACAGTTGAGCCGTGGCAGACGCTCAGCGTGCAGCTCATGGATATCGCTGAGTTGATGGAGCTGGGCGACGATGATTTGCTGCCGGAGTTTGAGGCACAGGTGGCGGCGCTGGAGCAGGAGTTTACTCGGCGCAAGACCGATCTACTGTTCAGCGGCCCGTACGACAATCGCGAGGCGGTGGTGCGGATTTCGGCTGGCGTAGGCGGGCTGGATGCGCAGGATTTTGCGGCCATGCTGGAACGGATGTATCTGCGCTGGGCGGAGAAGTCGGGGATGAAAGTTGACACGCTGGAGCGCTCGACCAATGATGATGCGGGGATAAAGACGGCGGTGCTGGAGATTTCTGGGCCGTTTGCCTATGGAAAACTGCGCTCAGAGAATGGTGTGCATCGGCTGGTGCGCCTCAGTCCGTTCAATGCTGACAATTTACGCCAGACCAGCTTTGCACTGGTGGAGGTGCTGCCAAAAATTGATACGCCGGATGAAATTGCGATTGACCCGAGTGATCTGAGGATTGATGTCTATCGGTCGGGCGGCAAGGGCGGCCAAGGCGTGAACACCACCGACTCGGCGGTGCGGGTGATGCACGTGCCGACGGGCATTACCGTGGCGATTCAAAATGAGCGTTCGCAGATTCAGAATAAAGAGACGGCGCTGAAAATCTTGCGCTCCAAGTTGCTGGCGATGAAGCTGGAGCAGCACGCCGAAACCCTGTCTGACCTTAGGGCCGGCGAGTCAGCCAACTGGGGCAGCCAGATTAGAAATTATGTCCTGCATCCGTACACGCTGGTCAAGGACACCCGCACCAAGCACGAGAACCGCAATGCCCAGGGCGTGCTGGATGGTGATATTGATGAGTTTATGACGGCTTATTTGCGTGAGTCGCGTGGCTAAATAAAGAGCCAGTATATGCCTATTCGCACCATCCTTAAAATCTGCTATACTAGTAGAAATGATTTTGTTAGATAGGGTTACCAAAACGTATGGCAAGGATAACAAGCCGGCCTTGAACCGGGTTAGTGTCCATGTCAAACCGGGAGAGTTTGTTATCCTGGTCGGGACGTCGGGTGCGGGGAAGTCGACGCTGCTCAAGCTGCTGACCCGCGAGGAAAAGCCGACTGGTGGCAAGATTGTTGTCGGTGGGATTGATTATGACACGCTCAAGGACAAGCATATCCCGCTGCTACGGCGCAAGATCGGCGTGGTGTTTCAGGATTTCAAACTTTTGCCGAACCGGACGGTGTTTGAAAATGTGGCCTTTGCGCTGGAGATTGCTGGCATGACCAACCGCGAGATCAAATCAACAGTGCCAAAGGTGATCGAGCTGGTGGGCCTGAAAGGCAAGGAAAAGAATTTCCCAAACCAACTGTCTGGCGGTGAGCGCCAACGGGTGGCGATTGCCCGGGCAGTGGTTCGGCAGCCAAAGATCTTGATCGCTGACGAGCCGACTGGTAACCTTGACCCAAAGCATAGCTGGGATATTGTGCGCTTGCTGGAAAAAATTAACAAATACGGCACCACGGTGCTGCTGACCACGCACAATGTCGATATTGTCAATAAGCTCAAACGCCGGGTGATCACCATTGATCACGGTAAAATCACCTCTGATCAAGCCAAGGGGAGTTACAAGCAATGACCGATATTTCACGTAAAGCCGCCGCCAAGGCGCGTGTCGATCCTAAAGTTCTCAAGCGCACGCGACAACGCCGCCGCCGGGTGCTGACGTTCTGGCGGATGTGCCGGTATGGTATCAATAATTTTAGCCGTAATACCTGGCTGACGATCGCAGCGACTGCGGTGATGGCGGTGACGCTGCTGATTATTGCCATTACTATGGCTGCTCGCCAGGTGCTGGTTGACTCGGTCGATACGATTTCGCGCAAGTCCGATATGTCGATTTTCCTCAAAGGCTCAACCGAGCAAAAGGTGATCGACGAGCTGACATCGCGCCTGAGCAAGCTGCACAATGTCGAAAAGGTGACGTATATCTCGGCAGAGCAGGCGCGTCAGGAGCAAATCGAGAAGTATAAGAATGATCCAGCAACTCTCGAGGCGATCAAGGAGTCAAGTAACGAAATGCCAGCATCGCTCCGGGCCTCGCTCAAGGATTTGAACGATCAGCGGGCGCTGGTTGAGTTTACGAAAAACGACGAGCTGTATAAAAAGCATAAAGACCCGACCAAAGAGCCGTCGTTCATCGGTGATCGGCGTGAGGCGATCAATGCCATCGGTGATTGGGTACGATTTGCCAGTATCGCTGGCTCGATCGCTACCGTGGTGTTCGTGGTGATTTCGTCGCTGGTGGTGTTTAACACCATCAGGATGGCAATTTTTAACCGCAAAGACGAGATCCAGATGATGAAGCTGATCGGTGCTGATCGTGGATTTATTCGCGGGCCATTTATCGTCGAAGCAGTTATGTATGGATTTATCGCGGCGCTGGTGGCCTCAGGAGTCGGGTATCTGTTGTTGTTCTCGGCACATGACAAGCTGGCGGTGCGGCTGCCGATGGATAATTTGATGAATATTGGCACCACGTATGCCGGACTGGTGGTGCTGGCGATGATCATGATCGGTGCGGTGATTGGCATTGTCTCGTCATTGATCGCGACGCGCAAATACTTAAAATTATAAGTTATTTCGCCGCTGACCCCTGAACATTTACTGAGCCAAGACGCTTGACGTCCATATGTTGCTTGTGCTAGAATGAGAAGTAATGAAGATACGGTCCACCACACCAGTTTCAACATCACGAGCCACACGGGCAGCTCTCGTGGCGGTTAGTGCTGTTGTTTTGGGCGCTGGCGTATTCCAGCTCGGCCCACACGTATTTGCACGTGACTATGATGCAGAAATTGATGCCCTTAACCGACAGGCACAGCAGGCGCAGAACGAGGCTGATCGCCTCGGGACGATGGCGGCGACGTTGGAGGAGGAGCTGGGGCGCATTAATGCGCAGATTGATTCGATCCGAACAGAAATTGCCAAAAGTCAGCGAAAGCATGACGCACTGGTCGCGGAGATTACCAAGAATAAGCTGGCAATTGAGAAAAGCCGTAAGGTCATGGGCAAAATCTTGTCAGATATTTACCTCGATGATCAGATTTCACCGCTCGAGATGCTGGCTAGCTCCAAATCAATCGGCGATTATGTCGATAAGCAGGAGCAACGTAGTAGTTTGCGATCATCACTGAACGACAAGATCAAGGAAATTAAGGCACTGCAGGCTAAATTAGAAGAGAATAAAAAGTCAGTTGAGAATGTGCTCAAAGACCAGAAAGCTCAGCAGACGCAACTAGCGTCCAAGCAAGCAGAGCAGGCTAAGTTGGTTAATGATACCAAGAATGACCAAAATGCCTATGCGGCCCTGGCAACGCAGCGTAATAATCAAGCAGCGAAACTGCGCGAAGAGCAGGCGGCGGCTAACCGGCGAGCGCTTGGCGGGGTATCAATTCCGGGTGGTATCCCGGGCGGTGGTGGCTATCCAGGTGCCTGGGCAAATGCACCATTAGATGCCTACGTTGATCCATGGGGCCTGTATACGCGTGAGTGCGTGAGTTACGTGGCGTGGAAGATCCATAGCACTGGTCGGTTTGTGCCGCACTTCGGTGGCGCGGGTAACGCTAACCAATGGCCATCAACAGCGGCGCGATACGGCATTCAGAGTGGTTCGACGCCAAAGGCTGGCGCAGCGGCGGTGATGCACGTTGGTTATTATGGGCACGTGATGTATGTTGAATCGGTCAATAGTGACGGCACGATTACGGTCAGTGACTATAACTTAGCGTGGGATGGTCTATATCGGCGCTATACGCGTTCAGCCTCGGGCTTAACCTACGTGTATTTTTAATAGCACGATGAGTCAATAAAACCCTCGCATCAGCGGGGGTTTTTGTGTACAATAGATATATGACAGAGCAACGGAGGGTAGGAACGCGGGCTCGCTTGTTTTTGGGCGGACTGCTGATCGCGATTGTGAGTTTTGTGGCCGGGACGCGGTCGGATCTGATCATGGCACAGGTTGGATCGCTATTTGGCCTCAGGACAGCGACGGGGTCGCTGGATGTATCAACGGTGCAGAACGTGTATCGTGAGCTCAAGGCTCACTATGATGGCAAGTTGGACGAGCAAGCACTTACGCGTGGGGCGGCGCGCGGTATGGTGGCAGCGACGGATGATCCGCATACGGTGTATATGGATCCGGATGAAGCCAAGGAGTTTGAAAAGAGCTTGTCGGGCAATATCGGTGGCGGTATCGGGGCGGAAATTGCCAAGCGGCATAATGTACCGACGATCATCCGGCCACTCAAAAATAGCCCAGCCGAAAAGGCGGGCATCAAAGCCGGTGATGCCATCGTCAAGGTCAATGACACAGTGGTGACTAATATGCCGGTTGATCAAGTGGTGCAGCGTATTCGTGGCGACGTTGGCACGACGGTCAAGCTGGTGCTGTCGCGTGGTGGCGAGCGTAAAGATATAACGGTGACACGCGAGGAGGTTGTTGCGCCGGCTGCAGAGTGGAAGGTTGATGGTGAGATTGGTATTTTGACGGTCAGTCGCTTTAATGATGACACCGGCAAGCAAGCGCGCCAAGCCGCCGAGGAGTTTCGCTCGGCAGGTGTTAGGAAAGTCATCCTCGACCTTCGAGGAAATCCTGGCGGTACGGTGGCGGCCGCACAGGCGTTAGCGGGGTTGTGGCTCAATCATGAGGTGGTAATGACCCAACGGCGCGGTGAGCAGGTCATCTCGACCGAGAAATCAACCGGACAGCCGCTTCTCGGTGATATCAAGACGGTCGTGCTGATCAACGGTGGTAGTGCCAGTGCCAGCGAGATCGTGGCAGGGGCGCTCAAGGATCACGGCAAGGCGACGCTGGTTGGCGAAAAAACGTATGGCAAGGGCAGTGTGCAGCGGCCGATTGATTTGGCAGACGGCTCGGTTCTAAAAGTGACCGAGGCGCGCTGGTATACGCCGCATGGCAAGAATATTGACAAGTCGGGTATCGAGCCAGATATTAAGGTCGAGATGACGGCTGGGGCGGCAGATAATGGACGCGATCCACAATTGGAAAAAGCAAAGAGTGTATAGGCTCAAAAAGGGAGGGTAACGATATGCAACACAGAAAAAAAATACTATTGGTTGAAGATGACACGGCACTGGCGGCGGTCTATCGGTCGCGGCTGGAGCTGGAGGGCTTTGAGATCCGCGAGGTGCATAATGGCGAGGATGCGCTGTCGGCAACGGTGGCGTTTCGGCCGGATCTGATCGTACTGGATGCTATGATGCCGAAAATTAGCGGCTTTGACGTGCTCGATATCCTGCGCAATACGCCAGAAACGACCAACGTGCGGGTGATCATGCTGACGGCGCTCAGCCAGCAGAAAGACCGAGAGCGGGCAGAGGCGCTGGGCGTGGATGAATACCTCGTCAAGTCACAGGTGGTGATCGGCGATGTGGTAGCGCGAGTAAAGCATCATTTGGGCGTGTCGCAGTCGTTTGAAACCCAGGTTGGGCCATCCCCGCGTAGGTAGTTTGCTATAATAAGGGCGTGGAATGGTTGCCAAAAATTACCGAAGATACGCTGACAGTACTACGCCGGCCGGTCTCGTTGGCAGAAGCGAGGGAGTATCGGCGGCGTATGGGACTTTCTCGTTGGTCGCTGGGGTTTTGATACGTCGCCATTGGCACCACGTCAATGATTGTCTTTTTCCGCGCCTCAAGGCGGGCGATACGTCGGCATATACGAATGGCTGAGTTTGCGTCTCGTTGTGGATTGGAATATGATCCAGTCGGTAAAGCTGACACAATCGGCCTTGGTCTATTGTTTGATGTCGGCTATTCGCGGCATTATCGCGGCGTGTTGTCGTATGGACGCGACGGACAGCGACTACTGGAAGTCGGTCGTTACGAATATACGGTCGGTAGCGGCAAATAGCGGCGGACGTACACTTGGCACTACGCTGGGATGCGTCTACCTCGCAGGGTGCCGCACTTGGTGCTGGACTCGAAATCCAACGATGGGACTGTGATGGGCAAGGCGCTGATCAGTAATTTGCCGGTGGTGATTTCGAACAGTCAGCGCATCAGTCTGGAGGGCGATTTTGATACGTATTTCACACTATACGCGCCAAAGCAGTATGATGTTGATGTGCGCTACGTACTGACGCCGGATGTTATGGCGGCGCTGGTTGACAAGTCATCTTGTTTCGATGTCGAGCTGGTAGATGATATGGCGTTTTTCTATGCCCTGCAGGGCGAGACACCTGATAATCAAGTGCTCGGTGACATATTTACGGCGCTGGCAGTCGTGGGTCGTGAGCTACATGACCAGATTGATGGGTACGCTGATGATCGCGTCGAAGGTGCGCGTCGCAGTAACGAAATCGCAGAGCAAGGCAAGCGGCTGAAAAAACGGACGCGACCAGCGGCACTGTAATAGTTAGCACTGGCTAGCCGACGCAAACCTGAGTGCGTCGCTCGGTTTTGCCGGTGAACTTGGTTTTCTTGACTCGCTTAAAGGTGACGACACCGGACTTAGCAGCATGAATGGTGTAGTTGCGGCTCATGTATGCGCCCTCACCAGCGATTTTCGTAGCGCCTGTTTGGCGGACGAGTACTTCGCCGGCGTTAACTTTTTGGCCGCCGAAACGCTTGACGCCGAGGCGTTGGCCGGGGTTGTTGTGGATGTTTTTACTTGAGCCACCAGCTTTGACTTTTGACATTGAAACTCCTTAAATTTTCTAAACCTAATCTGTACCAGTATAAGTGACGGCTGATAAAAAGTCAAGGGGCTTTACTTGATTAGCCAAGTGTTATATAACTAGGGGCTATGAACGAGCAGAATATGACGACAATGGAAGCTATTTTCAACAGACGAGTGGATAGAAGAACGGTACTACTGGGTGGCTTGGGCACCGTTGGTGCAGTGGCATTCGGTGGTGCTGTGCGCGAATCTCGAGAAACGCCTCGTAACGGAGAGGCACTGCAGGCATTGCACGCGGTACAGACGGCGGCGGCAGAGGTTGCTGAGCGCGGCGTGAACGGTCAGACGACATCAGAAGAGACGATCGCAGCGATACTGCAGCACGAGAGTGGTGCAACGGCAAAGGTTGAGGTGGCGCTTTCCGAGCCGCTGGCGCACTATGCTGCGGGCGAGGGGCCGTATGCGTCAATTGGGGCAAATATGGTGGACGGACTGCTGGGTCAGATCGGGCGAGAGATATTTGCCAGTAAAGATCAACAGATGACGACGGAAATAACCGAGCAGGTGCGGCCGACATTGGCATTTTTGATCATGGCATTAAATCAGCGACGAATCGGCCTGAGTGCCGGAGATTTACTAGCGACATGTCAGCGGTATTACCGGGATGCAATTGTTCCTCCTGCGGCCAAGCAAATGGCAGAGGCGCGCCAAGCGCAGCTTGATCTTTTGGAGAAGGAGTTGGTGGGTTATTTGGGACAGCTCGCAAACTATAATCCGGCACTACAGCTTAGTCGTCCGGTGCTTGGGCAGCCAGCAAGATAAGTAGCTCGCGGGCGACGACCTGGTCAGGACGGCGGTAGATGAGTGGCATACGACGGTTTAGGTGGTGATAACCGAGCTGTCGGAGGTGCTTTATCAGCGGCACATGAGTGGCCTGGCCGAATGCGTCGTACCATGCCGGCACGGCGATACACAGCGGCGTGTTTGGCGCTAGCTGCAAGCGGATATTAGTGAGGAAGCCAGTGATAATATGGTTACAATTACCGACAACTGCTGCTAATTTTTGGGGCGCGGGCGGTGCAGAAAAGGGCTGCCCGAGGTAGGTTTCACAGACGACGGCAGCGAGATGTGTGCTGTTTGGCCAGTGGTGCGTGGTGGCGTCGGCTTGATGGATATCAATGACGTTGCCGGGTGCAGTGAAGGTCGATTGTAGCCACGACAGGTTCTCAGTGGTGTAATCAACCATTTTCTGGCTGAGGTCGGTGCCGACGACATCGTAGCCGGTGAGCAGCGCTTCTTGCAGGACGGTGCCGTTGCCGCAGAAGGGGTCAAGGATTGTTACGGCAGCTCGGCTTCCAGCCATCTCCTCCAAGTCGAATGCATCCGGCAACGCCGTCCGCGGAACCATCGACTTGTCAGAGAGGCTAGAAGCCGACCCCGTCACAGAATTGCTGCACGATCTTTGATGAGCTAGCGACCTAGCACCCAGCGCCAAATTCAGCATAATCTGCGCTAATTTGGGCGGCAGCATGCCAACGAAGGCGTCGCGCTTGGGGCGATGGCGGTCGCGGCGGGTATAGGCGGTGATGTTTTGGACACCGCGGCTCTCGGCGATGATCAGGCGGCGGTCGGTCGTTTTAACAAGCAGCAGCTCGACTTTATGCGGCGAACCACCGAGCTTGTTATTGTGCGCGGTGGCGGTAGAGAGGGCTGGCTGATCGTTCGGGATGAGACGGAGGCTGGTGCCAGATTTTTTTAGGGATGATTTGAGGATGAGGCCGGTTTTTTGGATATCGCGGACGGCAACGGCTAGGTTATAAGCGCTGAGACCGAGGGTGGTTTTATGCGGCGAGTGCGCCCACTTGGCTTGATAATGCTGGGTGATGAAGCGCGAAGCGGCGAGGAGCGAGGTTTTATCGGTGCGGCTGGCTGGTAGCTCGGTGATCACTTCGGCGTATTTAATGGTGCCGCCCAAGGTGGTAATATCAAATTGAGATGTTTGAACTTCGGCAAACTGCTGGCTGATGCGATTGACACAGTCTGCGCCAAACACCGCCGCAAGTTCGGCGAGCGAGATCTCTGGCTGGCGGCCAAGCAGGGTGATGTACATGGTTTGATTATAGCAAAAACTGCGTGATATAATGGGCGATATGGTGTCGAAAGGGATACGGCAACTTTTGGAAGCATGTAAGTCACCACGGACGATCATGAGCCTCGTGACGTTGGCAGTGCTGGTGCTGATTATTTTTCTGTCGCGGGCGGAATTGGTACGAGCGTGGGAGCTGCTCGGCCGGGCGAATATCTGGCTATTGATGTTGCTGCTACCGTTTCAAATTATCGTCTATTTCGCGGGCGGCGAGATGATTTTTGCCTATCTTCGCGACAAAAAACTGATCGGGCATATCTCGCGGTTTGAGCAGACGCGGATTGCGCTGGAGCTGAATCTGGTCAATCACATTTTTCCGTCAGGCGGCGTCAGCGGTATTTCCTACACGACATGGCGGATGCACAAGCTCGGCGTCAGCTCGGCGCGCTCAACGTTTGCCCAGGTGATCCGTTACGTGACGGGCTTTTTGTCGCTGATGGTGCTGCTGATATTGGCGGTGCTGATCTTGTCAATTGATGGGCAGGTCAATCGCTACATCGTGACGTCAAGTTTCTTCTTGGTGCTAGTGGTGCTGGCGCTAACATTTGGGCTGATTTTTATGTTCTCGTCGCGCAAGCGCATGCACAACACGGCGGTGCGGGTGTCGCGAGTCGTGAATGCAGTGGTGCGTTGGGCGACGCTGGGCAAGATTAAGCGGCTGCTGGTTTCGACGAAAATCGAAGCGTTTTTCGCTGAGATGCATGATGATTTCGTGGAACTGTCAGAGCACCGGCGCCTACTCATCAAGCCGCTGGTCTGGGGCGCAATTTATGCCATTTTCGATGTGTTGATGTTCATCGTAGCGTTTTGGGCACTGGGTGTGTCGGTCAATCCGGCGGTGCTGATCATTGGCTATGGCGTGGCAGGGCTGGCGAGTCTGGTGGCCTTTACGCCGGGTGGTGCGGGCGTGTACGAAGCAATTATGATCGTTTTCTTGAGTATGACCGGTGTGGCGCCGGACGTTGCCATTGCTGGGATTGTGCTGACGCGGGTGATCTTGCTCGCGGGAACGATTATCTTTGGGTATATGTTCTACCAGCACGCGCTGATCAAATATGGGCAGCCAGATGATGACGGTGGCGCCGCGGTTTAGCGTTAGCGATTTTGTAGCGGTCGTCAATCAGGTGCTGGAGACGGCTGTCCCAGTCGTCGAGGTTGAAGGCGAGATCGCCGAGTTCACCATGCGTCAGCAGAAGTTTGTCTTTTTTACGCTCAGGGACCATGAGAGTGCGGTCAATTGTTTCATGATGGCGTGGCAGCTCAGGACGCCGATCGAGGAAGGGATGCGCGTGGTGGTGCGGGCCTCGGCTAAGTTAACTGCCAAGGGTAAGTTTAGCCTGACGGTACAAGAGATCAAGCCGCTGGGCGCGGGTCACCTCAAGCGCAGCGCTGAGTTACTCAAGGCGAAGCTGGCGGCCGAAGGGTTGTTTGATACGGAGCGCAAGCGCCCCTTACCGCCATATCCTGCTCGCGTAGCCATTATTTCTAGTACGCAGGCGGCAGGCTACGCGGATTTTATGAAAATTGCTGGTGAGCGCTGGGGTGGGGTGCAGTTTATCGTTGCTAACGTCAAGGTTCAGGGCGACGGCGCGGCTGATCAGGCGGTGCGGGCGATCGCCCACTGCAACCAGCTGGCGGAGCCGCCAGAGGTGATTGTGCTGATTCGCGGCGGCGGTAGCGCGGAGGACCTGGCGAGTTTTAATGACGAATGCTTGGTGCGAGCGGTGGCGGGCAGCCGCGTGCCGGTGCTGACTGGTATCGGGCACGAGGTTGACGAGAGCCTGTGCGATCTGGCGGCCGACGTGCGGGCAGCTACGCCGAGCAATGCTGCTCAGCTGCTATTTCCGGATAAACATGAGGTAAGGCGGCAGTTAGCGCTGCGGCTAGGTAGCGTAGCGGAGGTAGCTCAGCAGCAGATTGCGGAGCGTCGTTTACGTGCAACAATGTCGCAACAAGCGGCACTCGAACAGTGGTCGCAGCGCGTCGAGATTGCCATGAACGCAATATTGTCGCAACAACGAATGGTTGCTGAATACGACCCAGAGATGGCGCTGCGGCGCGGTTACGCGATGATCAGCGGCGACTGTCAGATTGGTAGTATTGTAAAGATTACAACAAAAGATAAGATTATGAAAGCGAGGATTGAGAGTAGTGAAAAACGATAAGACAAACGAAAAAACGATTGAGCAGATGATGGCGGAGCTGAACGAGCGCATCGCATGGTTTCAGGGCGAGGAGTTTAATCTGGACGAGGCCAAGCAGCGGTTCATTGAGGCGCGGCAGCTGGCGAAGAAGATTACGGCGGCGCTGGACGATATGCAGCACGATATTACGGTGCTTAGCGAGGATTTTAGCGCGTGACATGGACGCTGTGGCTTGGTGGCGCGATTCTGATGATCTTTGCGCTGCCAGTATTGATCGGTGCGCCGTATGTGCCGTCACGGTCGCGCGAAGTGCAGCGGTTATTTGCCGAGGCGTTACCACTCGGTAAGGGCGACGTAGTGCTTGATATCGGATCGGGCGATGGCGTGGTGCTCATGATAGCAGCCCAGCAGGGTGCGCGGGCGATTGGCTATGAAATTAATCCATTCCTAGTGCTAATATCACGCTGGCGGCTGCGGAAATTACCGGGCGCCCGAGTGTACTGGGCGAACATCTGGCGGCAGCCGGTGCTTGACAAGGTGACAGTGATGTATGCCTTTGGCGATGGTCGCGATATCGCAAAGATGTTTCAGCTGGCCAGGCGCCAAGCAGCAGCCCAGACCGGGCCACTGACCTTCGTGAGCTACGGATTTTCCATTCCCGGCACGCGACCGACAAAAGAATACCACGGCTATTTTCTCTATCGGCTGCCGGGAGGCTTTACATCGCCCGAAGCATAAGCTATACTGATGCATATGAGTAGAAAAACAGAGATGGAACAGGGATATGTTAATAGCTGGATGATTGTGGCGATTAGTGCGATTGTACTGTTCGTGGCGGCTGGTAGTGTGGCGATTTGGGCCTACCTGGCATATTCACAGGAAAAGACTGCGGTCGAGAGTCGGATGGCGGTCGCGTCTGCCAAGGCGCGCGAAGAGCAATCAAAGGCTGACCGTGAGAAATTTAATGAAGAAGCCAAAAACCCGCGTATTGAATTCGTCGGCCCCGAGCAGTACGGCCGCGTGTCGTTTATGTACCCAAAGACCTGGAGCGTTTACGTGGCAGCGGATGGTGGCGATCGTGGTGACTATAAGGCGTATCTCCACCCAGTCATCGTACCGCCGACAAATACGCATAGTAGCAACCAAAACAAGTTTGCGCTGCGCCTCGAGATTCTTAACAGTGACTTTAACAAGACACTAGATCAGTACGCCAGCTTGCTGAAAAAAGGCGACTTGACCTCGAGTAGCGTCGAATACAACGGTAACACCGCCACGCGCATTGACGGTGCATTTAGTAAGGATCTGCGCGGCTCGGTGGTGCTGATGAAGGTGCGCGACAAGACGCTGCGTTTTTCAACCGATGCTGATACGTTCAAGCCAGATTTTGAGGCTATTCTCAAGACAGTGAAATTTGTACAGTAATTTTCTTGGCTGCGACTGGTGCGTGAAATGATACGGAGCGGCAGCGGTTCTTTTTGGCGCCTCGGTTTGCTATACTAGAGGTATATGGCGCAGCCACAGTGGAGTGATAAGGAGTTTGCCGCAATGCCGAGCATAGCGGTGGCGGCGCATGAGCTGAAGGCACCGCTGGCGCTGATTCGGCAGATGAGTTTATTGATCGAGGATGGTCAGCTCAGTCCAGCCGAGGCGCAACTGATGCAGCGGCGAGTGACGCTGACGGCGGAGCGCTCGCTGGCCTTAGTGCAGGATTTGGCGCGTACCGTGAATGTGCAGCCGACGCTGTTTCCACTGGAGCCGGTTAATCCACTGGCGCTGCTAGCTCAATTGGCGCACCAGTCACGCGATATGTTGCGACTATATGATCGGCGGGTGACATGGCCGCGTACGGGCAAGAAGCGACTGGTGGTGGCTAATCCGCTGCTGCTTGGGCGAATCATGATGAATTTTCTCGATAATGCGATGCGCTACAGCGAGGCTGGGGCAGCAATTCGCGTGACCATGCGTCAAGCGGGGACGATGGTGCGGCTGGGTGTACGGGATTTTGGGCCGATGATGAGCCTGGCCGAGTATCGGCGGCTGGTGGATGAGATGACTACGCGTAAATCAGTCAGAACCCGGCCGGACAGCAGCGGCCTCGGCGTGTATATCGCTGCGACGTTTGCGCGGGCGATGGGCGGGCAGATCGGGCTGATACGCCACCGAGACGGACTGACGTTTTATGTTGATGTGCCGCTCAGCGAGCAGATGAGCTTATTATGAAAAAACTCCTGATCATTGAGGATGACCCGCAGTGGGCGGCGGTGCTAGAGCGGTATGCCGTGGAGGCGGGGTATACGGCCCGAACAGTGGTGGCGGCTGGACAGGCGATGGCGATGATTGATGAGTGGCGGCCGGATGGCTTGATTCTCGATATGCTGCTGGCGGGTGAGACGGGAATGGCACTACTGAATGAGCTGCAAAGCCATGAGGATCTGGCGCGGCTGCCAGTGGTGGTGTGCAGTAATGTAGCGCTTGATCTGGATCAGCTGCGGCCGTTTGGCGTGCGGGCGGTGCTTGATAAGGCGCGAATGACGCCCGATGACGTGCGAGCGGCGCTTAGCGTGCTAGGCGAGGAGGTCGAATGAAAGACGGCGAGCGGCTGAAGGCGATTGTGCTCCGGCGGACGGACTATGCAGAAGCCGATCGAGTGTTACAGCTACTGACGCCCCAGGGGCGGCGGGCGGTGATCGCCAAGGGGGTGCGCCGCGAGCGGAGCAAACTGGCCGGTGGCATTGAGCTACTGGCGCTGTGTGACGTGGTGATTCGTTCGGGCCGTGGTGAGTTGGGGCTGCTGACCAGTGCCAGGCTCAGCGCGTTTTATCGGCATATCCTCGAGGATTATGAGCGGATGCAGTTCGCTTACCAGGCGCTCAAGCTGGTGGCGCAGGCGACCGAGACCGTTGATGGGCCGGAGTGGTTCGCGGTACTCAGCCAGGTGTTGGCGTGGCTTGATCGGCCGGCGGTTGATCGGCTGCTGGTCGAGACGTGGTTTTATATGCAGTACGCTGGGTTGCTGGGTGACGAGCTTAATCTACGCACCGACGTGGCCGGGCGGATGCTGACGAGCGATAAATCATACATGTACGATCCAAGCGAAAAAGCCCTAAGGCCAAGCGAGCAGGGCGACCTAACGGCCGATCATATCAAGCTGCTGCGCCTCATCCAAGCAAAGCCGCTAGAAAATCTCACCCACATCGGTGGCCTCGGCCCGGTCATCGCTAGTTGCTGGCTGGTGACTAGGCAGCATGCGGCGGTGTAACTGTGTCTTGTAGAGCATGCTTCACAATTGCTTTCCGTAGGGGGGAGAAGGCAGATTCCATGAAAGTATTAGGGTTTTGCCCGGACTCAATATCCGACTGATTAAGCTTGGTGAGTATGTTATGTGTTGAAATATCGGGGTTCTCTTCGGGGTTAATCTCTATCTCTTCCGAGTATTGGCCACGGAAATATTCAATCTCATGTAAATAGGACTCCTTGCAATATTTCACCTCGAGATCTGGCTTACTTATTTTGATAATCTCATCGGCACATTCCCAGAGCAGGGCAACCGCGCTTCTTTTAGCGTCGTCATCAAATCGACCCATCGCGGCGAGATCGCGTAACGTGCGCGCTAGGAATATTTTATTGAGGACGGAACTAAAAGAAATATCTGTTCTTTTGGTCTGACTGGCGTAAACACTGTGAGCATCTTCTAGTGCTTGATCTAGGAAGGCCACCTTTACTTGGTCGGACACTTTACTGGTGCAGGCAGAGTCAAAATTACGCTTTGCCGAGAGAAAAGTATTGTGTTCATAGGGGGTGATGAGTCCTGAGAGTTGATCTCTGAGTAGCATCCATTGCCCAAAGTATTCTCTAATTTTACCTTGCTCCTGAGCTGTTAGCGGGCTTGTGGAGCTAAAAGCAGCGAAACCAGTGACGCGGATCCCTTCGGCGACTATGCTTCTAGCTCTATCATCCGCTCCTTCGTATTTATCAGAAATCTCTAGTAATCTACGGACCTCCTCCAATGAGTATTCCTGGGGGTGACGTATTACAGGGGAATCTGGAAAAATTTTATCTGTAGACGATGTGTTGTACTGTTCCTGACTCATAACACCATTGATACTCCCTATGTGCGATTGTTGCACAATAAATAGCGACCGTCAAGCATGCTATAATAAACCTTAGTTAATGAATCGCCATGTTGCCAACATGGAGAAAGGTTGTGTGATGGGTCAAGCAAAAATGGAAGATATTATTAGCCTGTGCAAGCGCCGCGGCTTTATTTATCAGGGGTCGGATGTGTATGGCGGTCTTTCTGGCACCTGGGATTATGGTCCGCTGGGCGTGCAACTGAAGCGTAATATCATGAATTTGTGGTGGCGCCGGTTTGTGGATGAGCGCGATGATATATACGGCGTGGATGCAGCGATTTTGATGAATCAGAAAGTGTGGCAGGCGAGTGGGCATGTGGATACCTTCGTCGATCCGCTGTGCGAAGATACGGTCAATCACCGCCGCTACCGCACCGATCATATTCTCAAAGATAACGGTGTTGACGTGGACGGTATGACCATGGAACAGATGGATGCGGTAATTGCCGAGCAGGGTATCAAAAGTCCCGATGGCAATCCGCTGAGTAAATCGCGGACGTTTAATATGATGTTTGAAACGCAGGTCGGTGCCGCAGCAGATGTTGCACGTCAGTCAATGCTTTTTGAGGGTGGAAATCTTGCGAAAAAAGTTGACTCATCGACCGATATAATCAATTTAGAGAATAAAACCGCTGTACAGGGGGCAATTCTCCGGGAGTATATGGATTATGTCAAAGATGATGTATATGGCTATCTCGTTGAGCAAGAGAGGAATACTGTATATCTCCGCCCCGAAACCGCCCAAGGTATCTTCACTAATTTCAAAAACGTCGTTGATAGTTTCTACCCAAACCTGCCGTTTGGTATCGCTCAGCAGGGCAAGGCGTTTCGTAATGAAATTGCGCCGCGCGATTTCGTCTTCCGCAGCCGCGAGTTTGAGCAGATGGAGATTGAGTATTTCGTCGATCCCGAGCATTGGCAGGAGGCGTTTGATGAACTACTGGCGGCGACACATGAGTTTTTGGCAGAACTGGGCCTTAGACAAGAGCACATCCATGAGCTGGATGTACCGGCAGAGGATCGGGCGCACTACAGCAAAAAGACGATAGACATCGAGTATGATTATCCAATTGGTCGCGAAGAGTTGATGGGTATCGCGTATCGCACCGATTTTGACCTGATGAATATCCAGCAGGTCAGTGGTAAGAGTATGGAATACACCGTCAAGGGGACGAACACAAAATTTGTTCCGCACGTCATTGAGCCGTCGTTTGGTGTGGAGCGGGCGCTGATGGCGGTGCTGTCGGGCGCGTACTGCGAGGATGAGCAAAACGGCGAAAAGCGGGTGTATTTGGCGCTGCCAGAGCATTTGGCACCAGTCAAATTTGCCGTTTCGCCACTGCTGAAAAACAAGCCAGAATTGGTAGAAAAAGCCCGCGAAGTCTACGCCACACTCGCCAAAGCCAACCCCGGCCGAGTGATGTGGGACGACAACGGCAACATCGGCAAACGCTACCGCCGCCAAGACGAAATCGGCACGCCGCACTGCGTGGTCATCGATTTCCAGACGCTGGAGGACGGCACCGTCACCGTGCGTGAGCGAGATACGACGGAGCAGAGACGGGTGAAGGTTGAGGAGCTGTAGATACAGATATGGCGTCGCCACTTCAAGAGTTCCAAAACAAAAACCGTGAGCGTTGGAAAGTCATGTATGATATTCCGCCATGGATTATAGATCCTATCATTGCACAACTTGAGAATATCTTTTTTAGGGTGAATAACGATAATGTTATCCAGACTATTCAACGTGAAATGAGAATGATGTTTTCTGATTATTGTACGGTTGATTATGAATATAGACAAAATTTCTTGAGAGATTTAAGAGAAGACGGTAATAATGGGTCCGGAAAGATAATACTCGCTTTGCTGGATGTAGCTGTAAAATATATCCGTGATTATGCGCCTGATGAGTTACACATAATTGATCTAGGTGTAGATGTTTTGTATTGTGAGGATGTGCTAAATGAAATAGATGGCCTTTTAAGAAGCGGCAGTAAGTGGAAAATTTTATGGACTGAAGATAGTGAATCTGGGCTTGTTGAGCGAGTTAACTCGGAAATTACAAAAACTGCACAAGAGTTAGATAATAATTTTCTGACAAAGGCGTGGAATCAGGCTTTCCAGCGTCAACCAGATCCAGAGCATGCAGTTGCATCAGCCCAGAAAGCCGTCGAGGATATTGCTTCAAATCGTGGGCTTACGAAGGCTACCAGCAAGGTGTACGGCACTCTTCTCGGTGATATAAAAACGAACCCTCATCGATATTTTAGTAAGGCGAGGGAGGCATATGACCTACAAAATATTATCACTAAGCAGTCCAAGGACAAATTGAATGTTAACGAACAGTTTGCTAATTGGTTCTGGAGCGGTATGGATTTAATTCAGAAAACAAATCCGGCACGTCATGCGTCTGAAGAGGTCAAAGGATTTAGTTTGTCTGCTGAAGCAGCACAACAGGCTGTAGTTATTGCGACGATGATTTGCTGGTTTATCGAAAGCGGGTCGTTTATCAGGGAGAATGCTTCATAGTCTGTGTGGCGGGATGTATAATAAGTATAATTATCTCCATGTCAAAAATCATCAAAGGACATATCATTACGCAGAATCCAGATGGAACGGACCATCTGGACTGTCTGTGTTAATATTGCAATAAAATTATAATTTTGTTATAATATTTGCATGACAATCACTACAATTCAGAAGATTATCAAGATTGGTTCCAGCCGCGGCGTGACGCTGCCGGCGCGGGATTTGCGGGCGCTGGGGATTCGCGATGGCGACGAAATTGAAG
>ERZ773069.331-NODE-331-length-32666-cov-10.629512_pt1 | contig 32666 bp, 34 predicted proteins | sample MGYA00580619_ERZ773069 | MGnify/ENA primary metagenome ERZ773069 (study PRJEB29015, sample SAMEA2738007) | human oral metagenome | biome: human oral; feature: human-associated habitat; material: dental | place: China | collected 2108 ...
AGCATTCTGTCAGCGTTCATCCTGAGCCAGGATCAAACTCTTCATTCAATATATTTCTCATATATTTTATTTTCACCTTCGTCTTGACGAGTTCCTTGCCTTCAAGGCAAGCACTCTTGACTTTTATTTATATTTTACACATTGTTGCTTCTTCTATTCTTATCTTCTATTGTCCTGCGATACTTTTTCGTATCGACAAGATATATATTATCATATCCCCTCCCCTTTGTCAACTACTTTTTTTCATTTTTTCAAAGTTTTTTATATAAATATTATATAATCAGGTGTAATGTCTAAAATTTATACGTATTTCTTGTATTCATTGAGTTTTGACATTTTTTATTTCGTATGTTACTATAACTATTATTTATTAACAAAAACTACAAGATAAATATTTTTCTTAAACCATAGATTTAATTTGGTATTAACAATGCTATTCCTGTTTAAAATTATCAAAAAATTACAGACCATAATCTTGTCATTTACCAAAAGATTTTTAATAAATTTATTGTTTAAACTAGACTTAAATATAAAAAAGGAACAAATTGTAATTTGTGAATAGAAAAATAACTTTTATAGTTTGTTTTGTCTAAAAAATAAAGGAGAAGTTAATGGAAAATAGGATGACTATAGAAAAATATATTCAAAATCAAGCGACTTCTGAAATAGAAGATAATTGTCTAAAAAGTACTCAAGATTTTTTGAAACTACTTTCCAGCAAATGGACAATAAATATATTATACGTACTTAATAAAAACAGTATCAAACGTTTTGGCGAATTAAAAAAGGAAATTCCTGGAATAACAAGCGTGATGTTATCTTCAACATTAAGAAAATTAGAAAAATTTGATGTTATATCACGAAAACAATTTAACTCAATACCACCTCAAGTTGAATATTTTCTTACTGAAAAAGGTAAAAAACTTATCTTTATTTTTTATGAAATAGATACATGGCTCGGAAAAATTTGAAATATTTAATTTTTTATATTATAAATTACAATTTTAAATGGAAAAGAATTTTTTAATGTATTAATATTTAATTTAATTAATTCAGTTGGTTCTTAATTATTAAAAATAGATACAGAAAACTTGATAAGAACCTTAACGCTGATAAATTCAAGACCAAGAAAATGTTTAAACTATGCAACGTCATTTGAAAAATTTTTACACAAGAGTAGTTTTTAAAAAAATTTGGTAAAATGTCGCAATCAATATTGAAATTTATGTTTTAAAATAATATTTTTTAGATAATTATAAATATCCATTTTCTTTATACCAGTTTATGACATCCTTTAAGGTTTCATCCAATGATCTAAATTCACATCCTAATTCTTTTTTACTTTTTTTATGACTGAAATTATTTCGCATATAATCATTTTTGATGACACGTATTGTAGCCTTGTTTATTAATGTCTCTTTTTTAGTTAATTTACTGATTATTTCATTAAATACAGCCAATATTTTTAAAAAATATAAAGGTACAACCCTTTTGGGAGCTGGAATTCCTGTTACTTTAGATAATTCTTCTAACAATTCTTTCATAGTCATAAATTTTCCAGCTGCAAGATACAATTCTCCTCTTTTTCCTTTTTCCATTGCCATTATTTCGTGTTCTGCTACATCACGTGCATCTACAACACTATAGCTTGAAGGTATAATTCCTGGTATCTTTTTATTTACATAATCCATAACAAGCTGTCCTGATGAAGTAGGCCCCATATCTCCAGGACCAAACATAAATCCTGGAAGTACAAAACAACAAAATATATCAGGATTTTCATTCAAAAATTTTTTAACAGCTTCATCACTTAATATCTTACTACGGTAATAATCATTAATTTCTTTGTCATCTTTATCACGTAACATCGTTTCATCAATAAGCTGATTCTTTTCTGCTTTAAGCACTGCAATTGAAGAAGTGTGAACCATGTTTTTTATTCCTGCTTTTTTTGCAGCAGTCATTAAATCTATAGTTCCTTTCACATTTGTATTATAAAGTTTCGACCAGTGATTTTCTCCACCTTTATATGCTTCCTTGAAATAAGCCGCTGTATGAAAAAGTCCATCGCACCCTTTAAGAGCTTCTTTATAGCTATCTGGATTATTAAGATTTCCTTCTACAAAAGTAATTTCTAAATCTGGAAACTGTTTTTTTGCATTTTTTATATTCCGTACTAATCCTGTTACTTTTATTCCTCTATTAACTAGAGCTCTTACAAGATTATTTCCTAAAAGTCCTGTTGCTCCTGTCACAAATGCATGCTTTATCTCCCTTTTTGCAGTAAAAATACTATTTGATTTTTCATTTTCATTATTTAGATTTATTTTTTCCATATTTTCATCTCCTGTTTTTATTTATCTTAATATTTTTTGTTTAGTCATTATACTTAAACAATATAAACTTTTCAAGTACTTAAAATTTCTATACTTAGTAAGGTTTAATATACTAAAGTTGAAAATTCAGGAAAAATTTAGGAAAAAAATATTAGCTGTCTTAGTAATTACTAAGTAGTCATTTTTTGTTTTAAAATTTATTTTCTTCTTATAAATAAAAAAACTGAGACAAAATCTCAGTTCTTGTTTCTAATAATTTTACAATTTTTGAACTTTTATCTATAACGGCTTCTTGGATGGAATTCCTATTTTTCTTGGATATTTTTTGTCTGTTTTTTGTAGTTTTAAAATTTCCAAAATTATCCTTTTATCCATACTTTCCGGAAGATTAAATTCAAAAGTTTTGTTTATTTTTGCATTTAAAATCTTTAGAGCATTTTTCGATTCTTCTATTTCGTTTAGGTTTAATTTTTGTGGTAAAAATCGTCCATTTACTTTTATGAATGGAATCATATACTCCAGTATTATTCTTAAATTGGCTACTCCTCGACAAAGAGCAACATCAAAATTTTCTCTTCTATCTTTTATTAATTCTTCTGCACGTTCAAAACTTGTGGTTACATTCTGTAAATTTAATTCTTTTATTACTTCATTTATGAATTCTATTTTTTTTCTTACTGAATCTACTAACAAAAACTTTTTCTCTGGGTAATAAATGGCAAGTACAAGCCCAGGAAATCCAGCACCTGTTCCCACATCTATAAAAGATTTTTCGTCATCATTTATAACTTTTGTTAAAAGCAAGGAATCTATAAAATGTTTTTCCAGCATTCCTTTTTTCTCACGAATTGCTGTTAAATTCATAATTTGATTTTTATTATATAAAAGTTCCAAAAATTTCAGCATTTGTGTAATTTTTTCATCTGGTACTTTAATTTCTGATTTTGAAAGCAAGTTTAAGAAATATTCTCTTAAATCGGCTTCTTCGTTTATATTTTCCACTTTTTCTCCTTACATTCCATTAATATATAAAAGCTTTCTTTAGTTTGGTTTTAAAATAGCCAGATTTATTTTAAAACTCCATCTAAATACATTAGCAGCACAGAAATATCTGCTGGCGTTACTCCAGACATTCTGGATGCCTGTCCTACATTATATGGTCTATTTTCTTTTAATCTTTGTTTTGCTTCTCTTGTAATTCCCTTCATACTGTCATAGTCAAAATTTTTAGGAATTTTTTTATCATCCAGTTTTTGCTGTTTTTCCATAATTTGGATAGCTTTGGCGATGTAGCCTTCATATTTTGTCTGAACTTCAATTTGATATTCAGTTTCATCGTCAAAATTTAGATTTGGCACATTTTCAATGATTTCAGCGATATATTTTATATCTTGATATGTAACTTTTGGACGACGTAAAATTTCCTTTAAAGTCGTTCCACTTTTCAGACTTTCGTTATATTTATCAAGAATTTCCATGAGTCTTTGGTTACTGCTTCCAAGTTTTATATTCTCAAGGTTTTCTATTGTTTTCTTAACATTTTTTTTCTTTTCCTGTACAATATCATAATATTTTTTATCAAGAAGTCCAATTTTATAAGCCTTTTCAGAAAGTCTTATATCAGCGTTGTCTTCACGTAAAATAAGGCGAAACTCAGATCTTGCTGTAAACATTCTATATGGCTCAAACAATTCCTTATTTATTAAATCGTCTATCATTGTCCCAATATATGAACTCTCCCTATCCAAAATAAACGGCTCTTCTCCTTTAATCTTTAAAGCTGCATTAATTCCTGCAATAATTCCCTGTGCGGCTGCCTCTTCATAACCACTTGTACCATTTAGCTGCCCAGCTAAATAAAGTCCTTTTACTTTACGCGTTTCAAGAGTGTAGTCAAGTTCGCTAGGGTCTACAATATCATATTCCACAGCATACCCGTATCGCATTATATGAGCATTTTCGAGCCCATCAATTGTATTTACTATCTTTTGTTGCAAACTAGCGGGATAACTTGTGGAAAGTCCACTTATGTAGACTTCTGCCGTGTCAAATCCTTCTGGCTCCAAAAACAGATGATGGCTGTCTTTATCATTAAATTTTACAACTTTATCTTCAATTGAAGGACAGTATCTTGGTCCTGTGCTGCTTATACTTCCATTATACATTGGCGCTTTATCCAGATTATCCATTATTATTTTATGTGTATTTTCATTAGTTCTTGTCAAATAGCACGATAATTGCGGTTTTTCCAAAACTTCATCATTTGGCGTTCTCATCGAAAATTTTAATGGAATACCTGTTATTCCCGGCTGTTCTTCCAACTTTTCCAGATTTAATGTTCTGATATCAAGTCTAGGAGGTGTCCCTGTCTTGAATCTATCCATTTTAAATCCTAGAGATTTTAAGGAATCTGTAAGGTCATCTGCCGATAACTCTCCCATTCTTCCACCTTTCACCCTTTTATCTCCAATGTATAAAAGTCCTCTTAAGAATGTTCCTGTTGCAAGTACAACCGCTTTTGCAAAAAACTCCATTCCTGTCTTAGTTCTTATCCCTTTTATAACTTTTTCAATTCTTTTAGAATTACCTTCTAAAATTTCAATTTCTTCAACAATTAATTCTGTGACAATATCTTGAACACTATCTAAATTTTGCTGATTTTCTATTGTTTTTTTCATTTCCCTTGCATAAATTTTTCTATCTGCCTGAGCTCTTAACGAACGAACCGCTGGTCCTTTTTTTGTATTCAGAATTCTCATTTGTACAAAGCTTTTATCCATATTTCGTCCAATTTCTCCACCTAATGCGTCAACTTCCTTAGCCAGATGGCTTTTTGCAGGCCCTCCAACTGATGGGTTACAAGACATAACACCTATATTATCTAATGTTATTGTAAAAATTGCTGTATTCAACCCTAATCTAGCTGATGCCAATGCCGCTTCAATTCCCGCGTGTCCAGCACCAACTACAATTACATCATAATTTCTCATTTTATTTATAAATTGTAATTTTTATTCTCAAAATAATACTTTGACCTAAAATTACATTCTCCTTTCGCTTCCAATTCTTTTTATAAATCCATTATATATTAATATTTTGTTTTTTTCAATAAAGTATTTTCAAAAAAGAAAAAACGAGTTATGCAACTCGCTTACAGTTTATTTAATAATTTGATTTTTATTTTCTGTTTTGGTGGAAATGACGGGAATCGAACCCGTGTCCAAAATAAAAAGTTCTTACTATCTTCTACAAGTTTAGTCTATTTAACGCTTTAACCGTTAGATATTAAACAGACAAAAGTCTAAAGGCGAGATTATAAATTTTCCTTAGATGACATAATCATACATCCAAGTAAGCCATTAAAAATGACATCACCTAATGGAAAAATGGCGTTTCCAAAAGAGATGAGCCGCTATCTTAGGCAGCTAATGCGTAATTATCGTTTCCGATTATTTTTAAGTTGGATTTTAAAGCTCCCGCTTACTTGCCAATAGTAATCTTTTTATCCTGTCGAAACCAAAACATTCCCTTATTTTAAAATTTACTTTTTTAGTATAGCATATATTTAAAATTTTGAAAAGATATTATTTAAAAATTATATTAAAAATCCTATCACTCCATATACTCCAAATGTTACAAGAGCTGCTGCAATTAATACCCCAAAAAGAATATATAAAAAAGATTTTTTTCTGTCAAATTGAAGCAATGCCGCAATTAATGCTCCTGTCCAAGCACCTGTTCCTGGAAACGGAATAGCTACAAAAATCATAAGTCCCAAAAATTCCTTATTTGCGATACTTTCACTTCTGCTCATCGCTCTTTTTTCAATTTTTTCAATAAAGTTTACCAATATATTCTTCTTTTTCATAAATTCAAATAATTTTACTACAAATAAAAGAATGAAAGGTACAGGAAGCATATTTCCAATAATAGAAACAATCATATTCAAGTACCAAGGTAATCCAATAGCTGCTCCAATCGGTATTGCTCCACGAAGTTCAATTATAGGCAACATTGATATAAGAAATATTCCTATAATTTTATTTAAAAGCGGAGCTCCAATTAAAGTTACTTTTATAAAATTTTTAAAAGATTTCATAATTTTTACTTTTTACTTTATAATAATTAAATCCATTAATTATCATAAATTTCTCCTTTATTGATTATTTACGTTAATTCAAGAGAACGCATACTCTATTTTATTATTTAAAATTTCATCTTAATTCTTACAAAAATTTATATATTTACAACATATTTCAAACTAAATCTAATCATCTTTTGTAATCACAAATATTAGTGGCTGTGATTTTTCCAAAACAAACTCAGACTCGTTAAAGCCTCCAAATACTTTTACATTGCTTATACCTAACTGTTCAAAAAATTTCATAAAATCAAAATAATTAACATTTGTTAAAATTTCCTCATTTTCAAGCTTGTCATCCAAAATAGTTTTAAAAATCACGTTATTATCAGTATTTTTGTAATAATAACGCTCAAATTTTACATTTTCATTTTCAATCAATGGTAAATTTCCCAAAAAATTAGATTCAGATTTTTGATTTTCAAAAAATTTATAAAAATTTATTAGTTGAATAATCAGTTTCCCATTATTTTCAAGCTGTGAATAAGCCTTTTTTAAAAATAAAAAAATCTCATCTTTGCTATTTAAATGCGGTAACGTATTTCCAACATTTATTATTATGTCGAATTTTCCCAATTCATCAATTCTCATCATATCCAAATTTTTTACATCAACATTTTTTTCTCTAGCCTGCTCAATCAGTTTTTCATTTATATCAATGGAATTTACTTCATATCCTTCTTTTTTTAGAAATTTTGACAAATTACCTGTTGCAGCTCCCACATCAAGCACTTTTTTCCCTGTAATATATTTTTGAAAAAAATTCTTCTGAACATCTGAAAGTGAAAAGATAAAATCATATTTTTCTGCTATTGTATCGTAAAACTTCTTCATGTTTTCTTTATTTTCCATATTTTCCTCAAATTTTAAAATTTTTGAATTTTAACAGCAAAGTTATAATTTTAGATTATTATAACATAAATTTTACAAAATAAGAATTAAATTTGCAAAAATAATATAAAAAAAAGAAAACCGACTATTTCTAGCCGATTTTCAAAATTAATTTTTAAGATTTCTGTTTAAATCAATTATTTAGCAATTTTGCTTGCGAAGTATCCTAAAGTTCTGATTAATTGAGCTGTATAAGACATTTCGTTGTCATACCAAGATACTGTTTTAACTAATTGAGTATCTCCGTTTTGAACGATTTTTGTTTGTGTTGCATCAAATAATGATCCGAAGTGAATTCCAACGATGTCAGAAGATACTAATTCTTCTTCAGTATATCCGAATGATTCGTTAGCTGCTGCTTTCATAGCTGCATTTACTTCTTCTACAGTTACTTTTTTGTTTAAGATTGATACTAATTCAGTTAATGAACCAGTTGGAACAGGTACTCTTTGAGCAGCTCCATCTAATTTTCCATTTAATTCAGGTACTACTAATCCAATTGCTTTTGCAGCTCCTGTTGAGTTAGGAACAATGTTTACAGCTGCAGCTCTTGCTCTTCTTAAGTCACCTTTTCTGTGAGGTGCATCTAAAGTGTTTTGATCTCCAGTGTAAGCGTGGATAGTTGTCATTGTACCAGTTACAACACCAAAGTTGTCATTCAATGCTTTAGCCATTGGTGCTAAACAGTTAGTTGTACAAGAAGCTCCTGAAATAACTGTTTCAGTTCCATCTAAGATTTCGTGGTTTACATTGTAAACTACAGTTTTAACATCATTTCCACCAGGTGCAGTAATAACTACTTTTTTAGCTCCTGCTTTAACGTGTAATTCTGCTTTATCTTTTGTAGCAAAGAATCCTGTAGCTTCTAATACTACGTCAACACCTAAATCTCCCCAAGGTAAGTTTTCAGGGTTAGATTCTGCAAAAGTTTTGATTTCTTTTCCGTTTACTACGAAAGCTCCTTCTTTAACTTCGATAGTTCCGTTGAATCTTCCTTGAGATGAATCATATTTGAATAAGTGTGCTAACATTTTAGAGTCTGTCAAATCATTAATTGCCACCACTTCAAATTTGTCTGTTTGTTCAGCCATTAATCTTAATGCTAATCTTCCGATTCTTCCAAATCCGTTAATTGCTACTTTAACTGCCATTTTAATAATACCTCCTAAAAATTTTAATATATTTAAAAATATATTATTCTATACAGTTTGAGTATATCATATTTTCGTTGAATTTTCAACAGTTAGGAATTAATAAAATATGGTAAAAATTTTTAGGTACGTTATACAATTAAATATAGTGCTAAAAAATATTAAAAAAATCTAATAAAAACAATATATTTTTATATCTCAAAAAATTAGAAACTGTCATTTTGAGGTAATACTTTCTTTTTGGAAAAAATCTATACAACTATTTTTTTCAAAATAAAAATTTGAATTAAAAAAATAACTTCATTTTATTATTTTTTGTTTTTACTTCTATCTAAAATATAATAATTTTTACTTTATTTTATTAACAAATACATTGAAAAAATATGTACAATATGTTAAAATTCTTATAGATTATGAGATTATTACTTTACATAACAAAACTACTCCAAACTAGATTATTATAGCTCTACAGATTTTTTATTTTTAACAGTTATTATAGTAAAACTGCTTTAAAACAAAACTCAAAAGTTATGACTATTTTACTCAAACCCTAAATTTATATAATTTTTAGTAGTTTAATTTTAAGTAGGTTTGAGTATATATTATAAAATCTAGAAAAATACATTAAACATAAACTTAAACATTATTATGAGTGATTTGAAAAAATCGAAAGATAGGGAAGTAAGTGAAATTCTTACACTGTCCCGCAACCGTGAAAAAACTATACTTTAATAGTTTTTAAGTCGGATAACTATCCATAATAATTATTCATAGATTGACTACGGCAGATGGTTAAATGAAATTTAAATTCCTGAAGTTATTCAACTTTTTTAATATATCAGTCTTTAACCGTTCGCTTTAGATAAGCATAAACGGTTTTTTTGTTTTTTATAAAGTAATATGAATATAATAAAAAATAATTTAAACAGAAGGAGAAAAAAATGAAAAATTCATTCAAGACGATTATCATTTTGTTGATAATGGGAATTATTTTTGCTTGCCAGCCAAAACAAAAAGAGGCGGCAAAAGAAAAAGCTGAAAACTCTAGTAAAATCACGTTGGCATTTAATCAGGATCCTGTTGGGAATCTAAATCCGCATGAATATTTGCCAAGCCAGTTTATTACACAGGATATGGTTTATGATGGACTTGTATCTTATGGGGAAAATGGAAAAATTAAACCTATGCTAGCTGAATCTTGGGATATTTCCAAAGATGGAAAAACTTACACTTTTAAATTGAGAAAAAATGTAAAATTTTCAGACGGTTCAAACTTTAATGCAAAAAATGTTGTAAAAAACTTTGACACTATCTTTTCTAAGCAAAACAAATCACTCATGGTTTGCATTTACTAATCATTTAAAATCATACAGAGCAATTGACGATTATACATTTGAAATAGTTTTAGATACAGCTTATACTGCAACACTCTATGACTTGGCAATGATACGTCCTATACGTTTTTTAGGAGATGCTGGTTTCCCTGAAAATGGAGATACTTCTAAAGGTATAAAAAAACCTATAGGGACAGGGGCTTGGGTGTTAAAAGAGCATAAAAACAATGAATATGCAGTTTTCGTAAGAAATGAATATTACTGGGGAGAAAAACCTGCCGCTTCAGAAGTTGTAATAAAAGCTATTCCTGATAGTGAAACACTTGCGCTTCAATTTGAATCAGGTGATATTGACTTGATCTATGGAAACGGTTTAATCAGCCTAGATAGATTTGAAACATACAGACAAGATAAAAAATATACTACTGCCACTTCTGAACCAATGTCTACAAGAATGATCCTTTTAAATACTACAAGTCCTATTTTAAAAGATCTTAAAGTAAGACAAGCATTAAGTCATGCTGTAGATAAACAAAGTATCGCAAAAAATATATTTGGTGGTGTTGAAAAACCTGCTGATACGATTTTTGCCCCAAATGTACCTCACACAAATATAGAACTTGCAAAATATAATTTTGACTTGGCAAAAGCAGAGGCATTGCTTGATGAAGCAGGATGGAAAAAAGGTACTGACGGTATGAGAGAAAAAGATGGTAAAAAAATGATTCTATCTTTCCCTTACATCAGTTCTAAAGTTACAGATAAAAATGTAGGGGAATACATTCAAGGAGAATGGAAAAAAATTGGTATACAAGTTGACTTAAAGGCAATGGAAGAAAAAGCATACTGGGAAAATGCAACTGCAAAAAATTATGACTTAATGTCTGACTATTCATGGGGAGCTCCTTGGGATCCACATGCTTACCTGACTGCAATGGCTGATGATTCAGTTAAAGGAACAAACCCTGCCTACGCTGCACAACTAGGTTTACCAATGAAATCTGAACTAGATAAAACTATTAAAGCTTTATTAATTGAACCTGATGAAACTAAATTAAATGAAATGTATAAATATGTATTAACTACTTTACAAGAGCAAGCTGTATATATTCCAATCAGCTATCAAGCTTTACTAAGTGTTTATAGAACTGGAGAGCTAAAAGGCGTGAAATTTATGCCGGAAGAAAATAGAATTCCTGTATGGACAACTGTAAAAGTAAAATAAATTAAAAATATCAAAATAGTGAAGCCTCTTCAAAATTGAATCTAGAAATTACGGATAATTTATTCAAATAATTTTTAGAAGTTTGGTTTTGGAGAGGTTTAAAATATTCAATTTTAAGGGATGATTTTGTGATAAAAAAATTAATATCATTATTTTCGATTTTTCTGGCAATATCAGTTATCACATTTTTTCTTGTAAAACTGTCGCCAGGAGATCCTGCCCAAAATTATTTAAGGGCATCACATGTAAGCATAACTGCTGAAACATTAACAGCGGCTAGAAAAAATTTAGGATTAGACAAGCCTTTATATATTCAATATTTTAACTGGCTCACAGATATATTAAAAGGCGATTTTGGAATATCGTATACAAAAAAAACTCCTGTTATAGAGCTTGTAAATGAAGCTATTGTTCCAACTTTTCAGCTTGGAATTTTTTCATTTGTAATTTTAATTATATTATCTCCTTTATTAGGAGTCTTAAGTGCGATTAAGAGAAATACAATTTTTGACTATGCAGTTCAAGCTTTATCATATGCAGGAGTATCACTTCCCACTTTTTGGCTAGGCTATATACTAATTATTTTCTTTTCAGTTTCATTAAAAATTCTGCCTGTTTCAGGAAGAGGAGACTGGAAAAATTTTATCTTGCCTTGTATAACGCTTGTACTGCCTTTAATTGCACAGACAACTTTTTTTATAAGAAAAAATATACTTGAAGAAATGGATAAAGCTCATGTTGAAAATGCAATTATTCGAGGTGTTTCAAAAAAAAGAATAATTCTTAACCATTTACTAAGAAATACATCTATTCCAATTATTACAGTTCTAAGTTCAAATATTATGTATTTACTGACAGGAAGTGTGTTAATCGAAGAAATTTTTGCTTGGCCAGGTATTGGAAAATTGTTCACAACGGCTGTAAAAACTGGAGATTTCCCACTAATTCAGATACTGCTTTTATTTTTTGGAGTAATGTCTATTATTGTAAATGAATTTACTCAAATACTTGTAAAATATATGGATCCAAGATTAAGAATAAAAGAAAAATCCAAAACTGGAGGTGTATTATAATTATGAAAAAAAGAAAATTATTTTATTTTTCAGTATCATTACTTGCTGTATTGATTTTCATTGCTATTTTTGCACCTTTACTTGCTCCTTATGATCCACAGTTTACTGATATTTCGCAAAAACTTCAACTTCCAAGCAAACTTCATAAACTGGGAACAGATCATATGGGAAGGGATGTTCTTTCAAGATTAATCTATGGAACAAGGCTGTCACTCATGATTTCAGGTCTAATTACAGTTGTTACATTATGCATAAGCTTTCCTGTAGGAATTTTGGCAGGCTGGTTTGGAGGGAAGCTGGATAAAATATTTTTATGGATTGTAAATGTCTTTATGGCTTTTCCGAGTTTTCTTTTGTCAATGGCATTTGTCGGTATTTTAGGACAAGGAATAGGGAATATTGTAATTGCTGTAAGTGCTATTGAATGGATTTACTATGCAAGAATTTTAAGAAATACAGTTTCTAGTGTCAAACAGCAGGAGTATGTTCAGGCAGCACAGGCAATCGGAGCTTCACCCTTTTTCATAATAAGAAAGCATATCCTTCCTTTTGTTTTCAAGCCTGTCTTAATTGCAGCCCTAATGAATATTGGAAATATAATTTTAATGATTTCAGGATTTTCCTTTTTAGGAATAGGAGTACAGCCAAACATATCCGAATGGGGAATGATGCTAAATGATGCTAAACCTTACTTCAGACGAATTCCAGGGCTGGTACTGTATCCAGGACTTGCTATATTCATAACAGTTTTAACATTTAACCTGTTAGGCGAAACTTTTGACAATAAAGGAATTAAAAAATTATGGAAAAATTAGATATAAATGCACTAAAAGTCAGTATTGATAACAAAACAATACTAAATAACATTTCATTTACATTACCAAAGGGAGAAACTCTTATTATCATCGGTGAAAGCGGTTCAGGAAAAACAATGCTTTCTAGATTATTAGTAGGAATAAAGCCTGATAATGCCAGCATAAATGGGAATATATTTTTTGATGAAAAAGATTTATTGAAATTATCAGAAAAGGAGTGGAATGAATACAGAGGTAAAAAAATTTCATACATTTCCCAAAATCCTATGGCTGTGTTTAACCCTTTTCAAAATGTGGAATCTCACGCTGTAGAACTGTTTCAAAGCAGGCTTGGTTTGTCAAAAAAAGAATGTATAAAGAAGATGATTGAAGAAATGAAAAAATTAAATCTTCCAAACCCAGAAACACTAATGAAAAAATATCCATTCCAATTAAGTGGCGGAATGTTACAAAGAATAATGTTTTCCATGATGATTCAACTGGAACCTGAGCTACTGATAGCCGATGAGCCTACTTCAGCCCTTGATTACTATAATACCGAAAAAGTTACTGAATTACTAAAAAATCTACAATCCCAAAACACCTCACTTATAGTAATTACTCACGATTACAACCTCGCAAAAGAGCTTGACGGAAAAATAATTATTATGAAAAATGGAAATTTGATTGAAAAAGGTAATACTTCTGATATGTTAAAAAATCCTCAAAGTGACTATGGGAAATCATTAATATTGAGAAAACGCTACACAAGATACAAAAAAGAAGGAATTTAATATGAAAAAATTAGTAATTGAAAATGTAAGCAAACACTATGATAAAAAAGCTATTTTGTCTAAAATAAATTTATCTATTTCACAAAATGAATGTCTTGGTATTATGGGAGAAAGCGGATCTGGAAAAAGTACATTAGCAAAACTGCTTGTAGGACTGGAATCTTTTGATGAAGGAAATATCATATTTAATGAAATATCATATAAAAATATCAATAAAAAGCAACTATCCTTAATTCATCGTAAAATTCAGCTAGTTTTTCAAAATGCTTTTGGAGCAGTAAATCCCAAATATACAGTAGAGGAAGTTTTAACTGAGCCTCTAAAAATACACTATAAAAAAGAAATTACATATGAGGAAATGAAAAAACGTGCAGAAGTTTTTTTAGAAAAGGTAGGACTTAATCCCGAATTTATTTCACAAAAAGCCATTCAACTAAGTGGAGGACAGCTGCAAAGGGTCTGTATTGCAAGAGCATTAATACTAGAACCTGAAATAATCATATTTGATGAATCTGTCAGCGGGCTTGATCCTATTATTCAAGGGCAAATACTTGAACTTCTTGGCTCACTAAAGGAAACTATGAATTTAACATATATTTTTATTTCCCATGATTTTGAAGCATGTTATTACCTATGTGATAAAATAGTTATAATAGAAAATGGAGAAATAGCTGATATTATTGAAAATCTTGATTCTCCTGTCATAATAAAAAATAAACGGATAAAACGTATTTTGGGAAAAGCTGTAAATTTTATTGAAACTATTCAATAAATAACTCTCTAGGTATTTTTTAAATAAATAAAGAGGCTGTTATTGTTATATCATTTTACAGCCTCTATTTTTTAGGGGTATTTATTTAACTTATTTACAAGTGTCTTGCCAATTTGCAGGATAGATTACATACAAGAATCTTGCAAAGTTAGGGGCACTAAATTTTATTTTTGAACCTTTAGGGATTAAAATGGCATCTCCCCTGTTTCCTGTAACTTTACGTCCATCTACTATAATTTCTAGTGTTCCATCTATTACATAATCTATTTCATCATAGTTCAGTTCCCAATCAAATGCAGATTCTTCCATTTCCATAACTCCGCAACTCAATCTTCCGCTTTCTTCTATTGTAAATACATCAGTTAAGAATACTTTATCATTAGGATTTCCAGTATCAAATCTTTCAGGTTTTACTGAAGGAATTTTAACAACTCCTACTCCACTTTTATCAATATGTTTTTCAAATCCTCCAACTTTTCTTCCAAGTTCTTCTTGTACTACTTTTCTTAATATTTTTTCCAATGTTTCCTTATCTAAATTTTTTAAGTCCATTATTTCTTCCTCCAAAATCTTTCAATTAATTTTCAGGAACGAACAACCCTGTTTCTTCGTTTCTTGTTTGAATTAACGCTCTAGCATCTTTTGCAAGATTGTCAAGTTTTCCTTTTCTTTTCATAAGAAGAAGTGCCTTTGTACCTTTGTATTCAGAAAGCATATTTACATCTCCTTCACTGTCTCCTGCCACTAGAAGCGGATCTTTTCCACCATGTTTAGGTTTCAAGTATTTATTGATTACTTCAACTTTTCCTTTAGTCTGTGTTTGTGGATAACCGTGCTTATATTCGGCAACATATTTGTCTCCGTTCATTTCAAGACGCATTCCGTAAACACTATCAGAACTTAAATTATATCCATAAGACTTGTCGCTTGCGAATACTTTTACAATATCTTCAAGAGAAGCTGAAACTATATATACTTTTATACCATTTTTTTCAAATTCATGAAATAAATTGGCTGTTTCAGACTGAGTTCTCAAACCACTCTTATATTGGTAGCTTACTTTACCTGCTTCACCTGTTAGTTTATCACTTGACTCAAGAACATATTTTCCAAGTTTATTCCCAATTCCAAAATCATTTGCTTCCTTAGCTAGTTTTTGCACTTCTGATACGCTCATATTTTCAAATAGGTAAAGTACCCAAGGATAAGCTACATCATGTGAAAAACTTCCTCCTATTGCTTCATAAAGAAATGCTAATTTTCCTCTAAAATCCTTAAATTCTTCAGTTTGCTTAATTTTTTCCAAAGACATCTTTTGAGTTTTTATATAGTTATTGTAAAGAAAAGTGTATCTTTTATCTAAATCATTTGCTATTTTTGTAATGTTAATAGGCTGACCTTTTACATTAACATAGTCTTTTGCAAAGTTATCAAGCGGAATATCTTTTCTTATTGCTTTTGAAAATTGTGCTGGTGTCATTTTGAACTTTAAATTATCTATCTGATATCTAAACAAATTTTCTTGTGTATCTTGATAAATCGATGTATAATCCCAGTCAAAGACTACATAATTTCCTTGATTTTTATTTTCATCTATAAGTTTTGATAAAGCTTCCCTGTTTTTGGGAACCCATCTCAATTCGTCCAAATTAGCAGCTGATAAAGCGAATGCCATAACTAAAAATACCAATAATCCAATCAATTTTTTCATACTAAATTTCATCTTTCATCTCCTCAGATAATCATTTTTTCACATTTTTATTTTGCAGTTTCTTTTTTGCAGAATAATATTTTTGCTACAAATATCGCTGTTACTCCTGCTACTAATTTTCCAACTATCATTGGGAAAATCATTTGAGTATATTTTCCACCATCAAATCCAGCTGTAAATCCTAAATGGTCTCCAAAAACAAATGCTGCACTTACTGCAAAGGCAATATTCATAACCTTTCCATTTGCATCCATATCTTTTAAAATTCCAAACATAGGGATATTATTAGCCAAAGTTGCAACTAACCCAGCTGCTCCAGCTTCGTTCATTCCAAGACCTTTTCCTAATACTTCAAGTGGTTTACCAAATACTTTTGTAATAAAATGTACTAATGGATATGCTCCAGCAAGAACTATCGCAATTGCTCCAACTGTTCCTAAACCATCAGCTATTGGAGCCATTCCAGGAATTACTACAAACCCTGTCAATGCTTCAATTATTGAAGCTACTAGTCCTATTGTAATTATAATTACTACTGCTTGACCAAAAACTGCAAATCCTTTTGTCATTTTTTCAGGCATAAAAATTAATCCTAAAATAATTAATGCAGCAACTATTATTATTGGTATCAAATTCACCAAAATCAATCCTATTGGGAATCCAGCCACTAATCCTCCTGCAAGTACTCCTAACGGTATTGTAGTAATTCCAGCTAAAATTCCTTTTGCCAAAAATGGCTTGTCATCTTTTTCAATAATTCCTAATGCTACTGGTATTGTAAACACGATAGTTGGTCCCAACATCGAACCTAATATAAATGCCGCTAATCTTCCAGCTTCTGGATTTTTAGCCATTCCTAATGCAAGCGGAGCTCCTCCCATATCATTTGCAAGAAGTGTTGTTGCAAACATAGCCGGATCTGCTCCTAATGCTGAATAAATTGGTCCTACTATTGGTGTCAAAATATTTCCTAGAACTGGTGCTAAAGAAATAATCCCAACCATAGCAAGCGCAAGTGAACCCATAGCCATTATTCCTTCCTCAAATTTTTCACCATATCCCAGTTTATTTCCAAATATTTTATCTATTCCACCTATTGCCATAAAGATAGTCATAATAATAATTATTATTTTATCTATTCCCATTTTATATTCCTCCCAAATTTTCATTTAATTATTTTGTTTTAAATGAAAATACTCAAAATTATATTTATTCAAAATCATTTTCTATAAAATTCTTTTTATTAATTTGGATTACAAAAACTTTAATTATACAAATAAAACTATACTTAAAAATTTTTTAAATATTTTATAAAAATTTAGAATTGCCCAATAAAAATATTTTTTATTTAAACATTTAATGCTATAAATTTACAAGGCAATTCTAGTTTATAACAATAGTTCTTCAATTAATAATTTAATGGATTATCTGCCACAGATTTTACTGCTTCAGCGAAAGCATCGCACGCAGCTTTACATGCTGACTGACTTCCTGTTAAAAGTGCTCCACCAAAGTTTGTTTCTGAAGGTGGTCCAAAGAATGCAACTAAACTTACATCTGCGGCTTTTAATGCAACGTCTAAAGCGTACATTGCTTCAAGCGGAGGTGCTATTAGGTATGCTAATGATTCCCCTTCTGCAATTCCTGCTGTTTTTGATAAATAACTTCCTGTTCTTGATACACAATGTGCATAATATGCAATGCTATCATCATCATTTGCACTTATGAATGCTCCTTCATTTTCAATAAAGTCAACTGCTGCAGCTAGTCCACTTTTTACTTCCGCAGGAGTAGGCCCTGACAATATTCCTATTACTTCTCCTGCAAGTTTTGTATTCGCATTTGCAGCTCCACCATAGAATGATTTTCCGTAAACTACATCAACTACAGCTTTTTTTGTAGCTTCATCAAGTGCAGTATATGTAACATCATCACAATCTGCTGTTATAATTCCTATACTTCTATGTCCTTCAGGTAATTCCAGCTCTTTAGCCATATCATTATCTACATTTGGAATTAATCTTACAGCTAGTACATTTGCTTTTAATCTATCGCCTTTCATTGTTCCTCCTAAAGTTTTTAATTTTTATTTTTTATTAAGTTAATTTATAATTTTAAATCTTGTCCACTTGCTTTTGCATCAATTACTTTCTTAATTAATGTAGCAACGTGAGCTCCTGCTTCTGAAGATGGAGTTCCATCCTTATGAATATTTGAAACAACTGTTCTTTTTGCTTCAGAAATTCCAGGACGAGCCTTGTAAGTAATGTAGGCACTCATACTTTCCGCAGTTGTAAGTCCAGGACGTTCTCCTATTAATATACAAACTACATCAGCATTTAAAATTTCTCCAACGTGATCTCCTGCTCCAACTCTTCCATATTTGATAAAAAATGGTGTTCCAGTATCAATTCCATATCCTTTAAGCCCATTTAACAATGCAGGTATTATATTTTTTGCATTTGCTTCAACTGCAGTTGAACTTAATCCATCTGACAATAATATTTGAACTGTTGGATTTTTTTTACATTTTTCTTCTATTGTCTTTATTCCTTCTTCAGAAATTCTTCTTCCTAAATCAGGACGTGTGATATATTGGTCTCTGCTTTCACATTCAGTAGTAACTTCAAACAATCCAAGTTCATCAAGAAATTCTGTAGGCACATCATTAAACACAGCATCTTGTGCTGCAGCGTGATCTGCTCTTAATCTTAACAAAACTTCTGTTCTCATTCTTGTTCCAGCTCTTCCAATTCCAAGTCTTGCAGATGTTTTTTGTTTTAACTTCATATATTCTTCTCTGTCTTCAGGATTACCCACAAGCATTTGATCTTTTATGTTTATTTGTCCAATATCTCTTACTTCTCCGTTTACAATATGTGGATTTTCACGTGGCTCATCTCCACTTTCGATATAAACTGAGCTTGTACTGACAACTGGTGCTTTTTCTTCAACAGTTGTTGATGGTTCGTCTATTTTCATTTCACCTATTATTTTTTCAATTACGTCTTTTAGTTCTCTTTCTGATAACATTGATTTTTCCTCCCTATTTTAAGAAAATTGAAGCGTCTCCGGCTCTATCTGTAAGTTTTCCATCTTTCATTATTCCCATTTTTTCTAACCATTGTTCAAAAGGTTTTATAGGTCTTCTGTTACACAGTTCTCTTAATGTAGCATCATCATGATAAGAAGATGTTTGATAGTTAAGCATTATATCATCTCCTGCAGGAATAGCCATAAAGTAGTTACATCCTGCTACTGTTAATAATACTTTCAAGTTTTCAATATCGTTTTGATCCGCTTTCATGTGGTTAGTATAGCAAGCGTCAACTCCCATTGAGATTCCAGTAAGTTTACCCATGAAATGATCTTCAAGTCCAGCTCTTATTACTTGTTTACTGTTATACAAATATTCTGGTCCGATAAATCCAACAACCGTATTTACAATAAATGGATCAAATTTTTTCGCAAATCCGTAACATCTTGCTTCCATTGTAACCTGATCGCAACCATGGTGAGCATCTGATGACAATTCTGAACCTTGTCCTGTTTCAAAGTACATTACGTTAGGTCCTGTCGCTGTTCCATGTTTTAATGCCAAATCTCTTGCTTCCTGAATCATTGTTCCATTTATTCCAAATGCTTCATTTCCTTTTTCAGATCCTGCAATACTTTGGAAAACTAAGTCTGTAGGTGCTCCTCTTCTAATTGCTTCCATTTGTGTAGTTACGTGAGCTAATACACATATTTGAGTAGGAATTTGCCATTTAGTTTTTATTTCGTGGAATCTATGCAACACTCTCATAACACTGTCAACACTGTCATCAACTGGGTTTAATCCTAAAAGAGCATCTCCTTGCCCAAAGCTAAGCCCTTCATAAGTAGAAAGCATAATTCCATCTGGATCATCTGTTGTATGGTTAGGCTGCAATCTTGTTGCAAGTATTCCTTCTCCACCTATTTCAGTATTACAGAATTTTGTAATTCTTATTTTGCTTGCTCCTTGAATAAGGTCCATATTACTCATAAGTTTAGCAACTGCTGCTACCATTTCACTTGTAAGACCTTTACTGATTCTCTTTATGTCATCACCACTTGTATGAGAATCCAAAATCCATTCTCTTAATTCACTTACAGTCCAGTTTTTTATTTCTCCATAAATTTTTTCATTTACAGCATCCTGTATAATTCTTGTAACTTCATCTTCTTCATAAGGTACTGCAGGATTGTTTCTTAAGTCTGCCAATGTTAACTCAGCCAACACAGCTTTTGCGGCAACTCTTTCTTCCGCTGTACTTGCACTTACTCCCGCAAGTTCATCTCCTGATCTAAATTCACTTGCCTTATTCTGTACATCTTTTACAGATTTAAATTCATACGTATGACCGAATAATTTTGTTTTTAATACCATCTTATTGCCACCTCTCTAAAATTTATTAATTTAATAACTGAATACCAATGTTTTTATTACGACAGGCAAAACATTTCCGTTTCCTAGCGGCGCTCCTATATCAATGTAGTCTCCGTCTCTTACTTTAACACTATCTATACAGATTATGTCATAATCAGCAAGCTCCAGTTTCATACATTGTCCAAGTACTTTTGCCATATCATTTTCAACTATGACGATTACAGGATGTTTTTTGTCATGCTTTCTTTTGATAATATCTGAAATTACTAAAGATAATTCCATTATTTCGTTATATGCCATATTATGCTTTCCTTTAAATGCAAGAGCCACATTTTCGAGTTCATTTTCAGAACTAAACCAGTCTAGCTTACCTTCTATCACTTTTCCCAGTTCATTAACAGGCAAATTCTCATCTGACTCAGACATTTTTAATACAGGAATATTTTTTATTGGGAAGATTCCTTCAGTATAAGTAATTGTGCTTCCGCTTATTTCTGTAGTATGGCTTCCTGCTCCAACTACTGTCGCTCCTATTGTTTCACTTAACTTCAAAGGCTCTATATTCAATTCTTTTAGAACTTTTACAATTTCTTCACCAAGAACTACTCCAATGTCATTATACTTGTACAAATCTTTTTCTACACGTCCATAGATGAAATCTGCAACTCCTCCAGTAAATGAGTAATGTTGAATGTCTTTATTGTGCTTTCTGAAGTCATTATATGTTACGATTTTATGATACAGTTCTGTTTTTGGAAAAATTTCTACACTTTCAAAAATAAGCTGTGCCATTCTTCTTGTTATTTTTCTCAAATCAGATTCACTTATAGGTTTTCCTAGTTCCAGCTTTACATTCACATCTTCAGCAATATCGTACATTTTTTTGAAAATATAACGTGTATTCCTGTTTTCATCAAATTTTATAAGTCGTCCTCCTATATCAAGGCAAGTAGTGTCTTCCACTTCTCCCCTATTAAAGACAACATTATTTGTAGTACCTCCTCCTATATCAAAGTTTACGATACTTGTATTTTTTTCTTCAGAATATCCATAGGCTCCTGAACCTTTTCCAGCAATAATGCTTTCAAGATCAGGTCCTGCAGTTGCTACAACAAAATCTCCTGCCATTCCACTAAGTATCTGCAATACTTCCTTAGCGTTTTCCTTTCTTGCAGTATCTCCTGTTATTATTACAGCTCCTGTTGAAACATCCTTATATTGTATATTTGCTTTTTTGTATTCAGATTCTATTATTTCCTTAACTCTTTTTGCATCTATTTTTGTTTCATTTTCTAATGGGGTAATATAAATTTCACTTCTGTAAACAACTTCTTTTCCTATTATTTTTATTTGAGGAGCTGTAAAAGCGCTTCCTCTATTTTCTATATATATCTTTGAAAAAATAAGCTGTGTTGTGGAAGTTCCAATGTCTATCCCCACACTTAGTATTTCTTCTGTCATCTCAAGACTCCTTTGTCTTTAAATCATCAATTTTCAAATCCAAAACTAATCTCAGTTCCTTTATTACTAGTCTTTATATCCAGATTCCCATAAAGTTTCTCTTTCACAAGACTTTTAACTATTTGCAATCCAATGCTTCCTTTTTCAAAATCTCTTTCATCCATTCCTATTCCATTATCACTTATGGAAATACGGGATTTCATTTCCCCTCTTCTTACTTTTATTATTATTTGTCCTTTAATTTTTCCTTTAAAGGCATGCTTTATACAATTTTCTACAAGTTCGTTTACTATCAAGGCTATTGTTGTTGCCTTATCTGAACTTATTTCAAAGTTGTCTCCAATGACATCTATTTTAAGCTTCAGATGCCCGTCTAAATTCTCTCTCACTGAATTTTTCAGAATCTTATTTATAACTTCCTTTATTTCAAGTTCATCAAGTCCATTCTGTGCAAGCAGTTCATGAGTAACTGAAATACTTAAAATTCTATTTATACTATCACTAAATGCAGCCTTTACAGCTTTATCATCAGTCTTTCTAGCCTGTATTCTAAGCAAGCTTGCTATTGTCTGCAAATTATTCTTTACTCGATGATGTATTTCCTTTATTGCAACAGATTTTAGAACTAATTCCTTTTCCTTCACTTTAATTTCGGTAATATCTTTTATAAATAAGACTACATTTTTAACGTTCTTTGTTTCCTTTACTAATATGTATTCAAGGCTTAAAACCATATTTGATATATTTATATCAGATCTTTTATTTACTTTTCCACTTAGCACATCTTCAAATTCAACATTATCAATTACAATATTATCAAATTTTTCTCCAAGGAAAGAATCCTTATAGCCAATTTTTCTGTAAACATATTTTGCTCTGGAATTAGCATATATGCACATGCCTTCCTCATTAAAGATTATAATTCCATCATTTATATAGTCAATAATTTTCCGCTCCCGCATCATTCCAACAGAACTCATAAGTATATCATCAGTTGCATTGTTCAAAAAACTCAGCCCCTTGCCGATATTTTCCTCATTCATTCCTTCTTCAACTATAAGAACGGCTATTATTTTTCCATCCTGTTCATCACTTCTTATAGGTACTACATTTTGTGTTACACTTTTATTTTCTTGCGTCAATGCCTTATAATCTCTTGATGGATGCCCAGTTTCAAGAGTCCTAAGTACAGCTGGTTCATTCTTCCTATAGGCAAATTTTCCTACTACACTTTGAGTATAGCTCGATCCTATTCTTGGTTTTGCTTCAGCCACTACAATTGCTGTATCCCTATTTTCTGTCATACAGTCTATAAACACGTCTGCCTTTAGAAGTTTACTCATTACAGGCAGCCCTTCACATATTTTTTCCAGCTTTTCAATATCTTTATTTGAAAGTTGCGTATATTGTCTACATATCGTTCTAAGCATCTTCATCTCCAGATAAAATTATAATATCTGCTATTTTTCCCATGTCACATCTTTTATTCATACTAAGCGTTCTTATGTATTCATATGCCTCATTTTCAGTAAAGTTTCTTGTTTTCATCAAAATACTTTTGGCAATATCAATTTTTTTTCTATCCTCCAGCTTTTGACTTGTTTTTAAATATTTTTTTTCCAGCTTTTCAAATTCTTCTTGCTTATTAAATATGATTTCAAGATTAGGAATAAAGGATTTTTCATCAATGGGTTTTACTATATATCCTATTATTCCTATATTCTTGGCTTCTTCTATAAATTCCTTATTGGAATAGGCTGTGAGTAAAACAATACCTCTAGACAATTTTTCCTCTGTTATGACTTTTGCTGCTTTCAGTCCATCAAGTATCGGCATTTTGACATCCATTATTACAAAATCAGGTTTATATTTTCTGCTCTGCTCAATTGCATCAAATCCGTCTCCCGCCTGAGCGACTACATCATAATTTGCTTCTTTCAATATTTCACATATATCCATTCTTGTTATCGGCTCATCATCTACAACTATTATTTTTCTCATCTTTTTTCCTTTTCCTCAAATTTAATATAAATCTGTCAGTAGCTGCTTCATTTCTATTCTGCTAAATCTTCTTGGGTTTTCCCCAGTACACATATCATTTTCTATCTGATCAATTACGCTTTCCATTTCTGAAAAATATTGATCTTCAGGTATACCAAGCTCTCTTAAACTACCTGGTATTGACATTTTAGCAGCTCGCATTTTAATAGCTTTTGCTAAAATTTGTACTCCTTCTGCATCTTCCTTAGGTGCAAATCCCAATGCTTCAGCAATTTCACGATAATATCTAGCCGCATTCTTATTTTGTGCATTAAACTCTATAACTTTTGGCATTATTATTGCATTAAGCCGTCCATGCGGTTTATGAAATCTTGCTCCTAGCGAATGTGCTATACTGTGGTTTATTCCCAGTCCTGCATTGCTAAATGCTACTCCTGCCATACATGAAGCAACCTGTAAATCAATTCTTTCTCTTTCAAGTTCAGGATTTTCAAAGTTGCTTACCAAATCAGCAAAAACAGTTTTTATTGCTCCTATGGCAAGTGTATTTGTAAACAAGTTTCTAGATCTTGAAACATAAGCTTCTATAGCGTGCGTTAAAACATCCATTCCTGTATCCGCAATTATTGATGGCGGAAGAGTTTTTATAAACTCTGGATTTAAAATTGCTATATCAGGCAGCATTTCACTGTCACTCAGCGGTATCTTTTTACTTTGAGTCGTAACAACTGCATAAGATGTTACTTCTGATCCTGTTCCACTTGTTGTTGGAACTGCAATAAATTTAGGCTTTTTATATTCTCCCATTGCCCTTTTTATTTTATTTGTAAAATAAATCATTGATTTACAGGCATCTATCGGTGATCCTCCTCCTAGTGCTATTATGCAGTCAGGATCATAAGCACTAAGCTCAAGCATACCCTTTATAATTTCTTCATCTGTGGGATCTGGTTTAACATCCGAATATATTTTAGCATCTATTCCTCTTGATTTTAAGATATTTGTTATTCTATTCACTACTTTTAGTTTGACCATATTCTCGTCTGTTACTAAAAATACTTTTTCGATTTCCATTGTTCTTAATATATCCAAAGAATTAGCTCCGTAATGAATATCCGGCTTTATTTGAAATAAACCCATTAAATCCACTTCCTTTCTATTGTACCCTCAATCTCCATAATATTTAGCTAATAAGTCCAAATAGTCTAGAGTTGAGAAAATAGTTATTACTTTTAAATTTTATTCTAAAGTAATCTTACTATAATTCTTTTAATTTGGATAATATTTTTCGGATTGTGTCAGAATCTGTAATTTTGTAATTTTTTACAAGTATTTCAATTACTTTCTTTTCAAAATCTTCACAATCTCTTGTATTTTTTCTGATTTCATTTCCCGATGCAGAGTTTGACATGCCACAAGTCTTTTCGTATCTCACTTCTATTCCTTGTTCTCTGATCATGTCTTTTGCTCCGGGAGTAATAATCATATCAGCCTGAACCACCAGTTCCTTATCTTGAATATATTCAAAAAGATTTTTTACTGTTATCAATCTTTTTCCCATTTTTTTACTCCTTTTCCGATTCCAAACTGTCTATTATTCCTACAATAGTCGCATCTACAGGAGTTTCAGCATCAAATACATGTCTTGCAGAACTTCCAGTAACGATTATTACCTTATCGCCCTGTCCAGCACCAATATAATCGGCTGCAACCATTTTTCTGCTTCCATGACCTTCGCCTGTACCTTCCACTTCAACTACCATAAGTTTTAGTCCTCTTAGCTTTTCATCCTTTCTTGTTGCCCAGACATTATCTACAACTTTTCCAATTAACATGTTATTGTCCTCTTTCATAGCACAGTTCAATGCTATTTTCTTTTATATAATCCATCGCAAGGGAAGTTACTTTAGATTTTGCATCAACTTCAAGTATCTGATTTTTTAATCCTAGCTTTCTAAGTCTGCTTTCTGTTACCAAACCTTTTAGATACAATTTTTCTTTAGCATCAAAAGTATTTTTTACTTCTGTTCTTTTCACAACCTTTATTCCAAATTCTTGAACTTTTTTGACATATTCATCATAAAGGCTTATTAATGCAGCAGGTTTAGTATATTTTTTATATTCCAGCCCTTCTTCGACAAGCAGAACTTCTCCTTCATTAAAAAGAAATTCTGTTATGATACTTTTTTTCCCTTGTGAGAGATCAATTAAATCATTTATTCCAAGAGTTGATACAACAAGTCTCTTTTTATTTTCATTTTTTTCTATTTCTTCCCATGTACTGTCCAACTTTATGTTGTCTACAACTGATGTCTCTTTTTTAAGTTCATCCTTCAAGACTTCATCATTTCCTAAAAAAGCTGTTATTATTGATTTTTCAGGAGAATGTTTGATATTTTCAGATAAACTTTGATTTTCTCTTTTGGCAATTTCCTTTAATACTTCCCTTGCAAGCACTTCTATTAAATCTTGAGTATCCATTTCATCTCCTGCCCTTTTCACTTTAATCTTTTACAATGCTTCCAGTTACTCCTGAAGTATATCCACAAGCATTTGCTTCATCAAAATCAATATGCATGCTCAATCTGAAACTGTCCTTTACTCTTATTAAAACATCATCAAATATTAATGGTCTGTCACTATGAATTTTTACTTTCACAGTCTCACCATCATTTACAGAAAGTCTTTTTGCATCTTCACTTGTCATGTGTATATGTCTTCTTGCAACTATAAGCCCTTTATCCAACTGTATATATTTATCACCTACACCTATAAGTATTCCTGGTGTCCCTTCAATTTTTCCACTTTCTCTTATCACTCCTTTGACTCCAATTTCACGGCAGTCAGTAAGTGATAACTCCACTTGAGAAAAATTTCTGCATGGCCCTAATATTGCAACACTCGAAAATTCTCCTTTTGGTCCAATTACTCTGACTCTTTCCTTTGCGGCAAACTGTCCAGGCTGTGATAAATCTTTTACAGGTGTCAACTCATATCCTTCTCCAAAAAGTGCTTCCACGTGTTCTTTGGTAAGATGCACATGACGACCTGATGCTTCCACCATAAAGGTATCTTCTTTTTCTGTTGTCAGAATTTCCTGCAACTTATCTCTTATTATTCTCTCCAATTCATTTTTGTCCATAATATCTCCCAATTCAGAGCTTATGATTTATAATCTCCGTTATTTGCTTTTAACATCATCAAGTACAATATACTGCTCAGACGGTTTAGTGCCTTTAGCATGTCCACTCTTTCCGTCTTCCCTTCCTTATAAAAAGCATCTACTGCAGCAACTTCACACTCTCTTGACAAAGCTCTAAGACAGTTTATATCAATGACTGCTTCATCAAAGTCAGCATTTATTTCAAAGAGATGTCCTGTTTTGTAATATTTAATTGTATTATGAGTTATATCTTTTAACGTATCAATGTCATATCCAAGAACATCTCTTTCCTGAAACGGTGTATCAGTCATTTCACTTATAAACAAATCTCTTACAAATCTGTATGCCTGTGCAAAGTCACTTTCCAATTTTTTATTCTTTTCATATTTTTTCCAGTATCTTATTACCTCAGCCTGCAAAATATCAAACTTACCTCGTAAAACAATTCTCTTATGATTTTTTACAACAAGTTCATTTCCAAACAGTTGAGTCATAAATTCAGGCTTTTTATCATAAGTTGCTCCTGTAATATAGTCTTTATACTGTCTTTTTGGAGGGGCTTTTTCTTCGGAAGTATTTGCTTGAGAGTCTTTATCTTTGTTTACATTGTCTGATTCGTTATTCACAACTTGATCCTGTGATCTTTTTATTCTAAAATCAATTTTTTTTACATTTAAAAACTCTCTTGCTGACGGTGTAAGGATGTCTTTTTCAGTTATATGTACTTTTTCAAGCTGCCCTTCCTTATCTAATTTTCTAAGCATTCCTTCTGTTATAACAGGCATTTTTTATCACACCCTATCTATTTTTTTATAATTCCGTCCAATACTTTTCTTATGATATCTTCAATTTCATTTTCGTTCACTCGTGAATTATCAACTGAACATGTATTTACACATGAACCTTCTTCTTTCAATTCTTCAAGTTCCTTTGTACCATAAGCTACTCTTCTAATGTTTATAAGGTTTAATGGTCCAATATTGTCAGAAGTTGAACTTCCTCCAACAGTTCCACATCCTAATGTAAGTGCAGGTAAAAGATTAGTTGTTGCTCCTACTCCTCCAAGTGCCGCAGCTGTATTTACAAGTAGTCTTGACACAGGTTTTTTCAATGAAAATTCTCTTACGATATTTTCGTTATTTGTGTGCATTGACATTGTATGTCCAATTCCTTCATTTTCAAGAATTTCTATACATTTTTCACATGCTTTTTCCCAAGTTTCTTCTGTATAAAATCCTAATACAGGACATAATTTTTCTCTTGAATATGGATTTAAATGAGAAACTTCTGTTTCTTCAGAAACAAGTATTTTTGTAGTTGTAGGAACTGTTATTCCTGCCATTGCAGCTATATATAAAGCTGTTTTCCCAACTATTTTTGGATTCATTGTGTTGTTTGCACGCATAAGGATGCTTCCAACTTTATTTCTTTCATCTTTGTTAAGGAAATATGCTCCTTGTTTTTTCAGTTCATCTACTACTTGATTTTTAATTACTTCTTCTGTAACTATTGATTGTTCTGAAGCACAAATTACTCCATTATCAAAAGTTTTACTGTCAATAATTCTTTTAACGGCTTTTCTTATATCAGCACTTCTTTCAATAAACGCAGGTCCATTTCCAGGTCCTACTCCTATTGCAGGTGTTCCTGAACTGTAAGCAGCTTTTACCATTGCTTCTCCACCTGTTGCAAGAATTAATGAAGTCTTTTTATGTTTCATAAGTTCTTGTGTAGCTTGTAATGTAGGTGTTTTTATAACTCCAATAAGTCCTTTTGGAGCACCTTTTCTTTCAGCAGCTTTTATCAAGTATTCTGCAGTCTTAATTATACAGTCCTTTGCATTTGGGTGTGGACTTACAATTACTGCGTTTCCTGCCTTTAATGCTATCATTATTTTATAAATTGTTGACGAAGTAGGATTTGTTGATGGAATCAAGGCTGCAATTATACCCATTGGAACTCCTATTTCAGTTATCCCTTTTTCCTTGTCATCAAGAATTATTCCTTTTGTCTTCTGATCTTTTATAGTTTCATATACTCCTACTGAAGCAAGTCTATTTTTTAGAACTTTGTCTTCCCAACGTCCAAATCCTGTTTCTTCATTAGCAAGTTTTGCTAGCTCAACTTCATGTTTTTGGGCTTCTTCACAGATTTCCCTTACTATTTCATCAATTTGAGCTTGCGAAAACTGACTATATTCTTCAAATGCTTTACTTGCGCTATTTAATAAATCTCTTACTTCTTGTATTGATTGTAAATCTTTATCCATAGTTTGTCCTTTCTATAAATAATCACTGTTATCTGATTACTTTAAGTTCTCTTATTCACCCTCAACTACTCTTGCTTTAGGCAATATAGCTTCAATTTCAGTATGAGGACGAGGAATTACGTGAATTGAAATCAATTCTCCTACTCTTTCAGCAGCCGCAGCTCCTGCATCTGTTGCAGCTTTAACTGCTCCTACATCTCCTCTTACTAATACTGTTACTAATCCTCCACCTACGTGTTCTTTTCCAATTAAAGTAACATTTGCAGCTTTTACCATCGCATCTGCAGCTTCTACTGCCGCTACCAATCCTTTAGTTTCAATCATTCCTAATGCATTTAATGTTGCCATCTCTATTCCTCCTGATTATTTTTTATCAAAATTTCTATCAATTTTTTCTTTGGCATTGTCTTTATCTGATTCCAAGTATAGCCAAGTTTAAGGTTATTTACCTTTGTTTTTAAGTCGACTACCTTCGTATCCTGATATTCTTTTCTCAATTTTTTTATTTCTTCTTCTTTTTTGGAAGTTTTCTTTAGTGAGATTTCCTTATTTTCCTGATTATCATCATTTAATTCTGATTTTACTTCTTCTTTTTGAAGCACATCTTCCATTTTTTCTATTGTTTCAATTTTTTCTGAAATTTCTTCAGATGCTTTTTCAAAAATCTCTTGAGCAGGCTCTTTTACTACTATATCCTCCGTTTGTTCAACTATTGCCTCTTTTTTATCTATATTATCAATTATTGACTGTTCCTCTATTTTCTCTTCTAGAGTTTCTTCAATAACCTTTTCTTCAGATTTTTCTTGGACAACTGTCTTTTCATCTGATTTTTTTCCATTATCACTTATTAGGATTTTCTTCGTTTCAGCAGCCATTCTCGCAATGACATTGCTACTCAGGAAATTGCCAAGTCTTTTAGCACTTTCAACGGCGGCATCCACAGCGGCATTTACAGCAGCAACATCTCCCATCACTTCAATGGTTACAATTCCACCTTTTACATAGTAATAGTTTGTCAATGTTACATTAGCAGCTTTCAATGCAGCATCGGCAGCCTCTATTGCCGTTACAAGTCCCCGTGTTTCCACATATCCGTACGAATCCATTTATTTATCACCTTCTAACTGCCCGTTATCATCTTCCAGATATTTGACAAGCTCTTCAATTCCTTTATTTTCATAAGAACTTACAACAAAAACTTTTTGGGCTCCTGCATTTTCTAATATTTCACAAGCTCTTTCCACATCTCCACCCAAATCAGATTTTGTTACAATTCCAATTACAGGTTTTGTAAAAGCTGTGGAAAATCCTGGCGGAAAAACATTATGCTCCTCATTACACGCCTGTACCATTCCTATAACATCACAGTCATACGAACTTATAATCAAAGCCTTGTAAAGCATTCTATTTTCCATATATTCACCAGGCGTATCTAAAATATCATCAGAATACTTTAACATCTGTGTTTTTTCATATCGTATATCCAGACCGTGTATTCTTTGAGTCAATGTTGTCTTACCGCACATTGATTTTCCTATTAAAAGTATCTTTTTCAATTTTATGACCTCGTTATTTGAGTTATGCTAAATCTTAGTACATTTTTAAAATATGAAACTACTTCATTTACAGCAGCTTCTACGCTTCCCACATCTCCGTTTATTACAACCGATCCTGTAAACCTGTCAACAAATCCTATTTCAACTCCTGCACTTTTAGTAGCCAAATCTGCCGCAATTATTGCCGCTTCTCCTGGAGTTATTGTAAGTATTCCTATCGCATTTGTATTATTTTCGGAAAGCCCTATCTTTTTTGATAAATCTCTTTGTGGATTTGCAATTATGTGAGCCAGAGTCAACTGTCTACCGGGCACATATTCCTGTATCATTCTCTGTTTTTTTTCTTCTTCCATCTGACAAATCCTTTCTAAAAATCCCTTTATCTAGGCAAAATAGTTTCAACTTCAGCATGTGGACGTGGGATTACATGAATTGAAATCAATTCTCCTACTCTCTCAGCAGCCGCAGCTCCTGCATCTGTTGCAGCTTTAACTGCTCCTACATCTCCTCTTACTAATACTGTTACTAGTCCTCCACCTACGTGTTCTTTTCCGATTAGAGTAACGTTTGCAGCTTTTACCATCGCATCTGCAGCTTCTATTGCCGCTACTAATCCTTTTGTTTCAATCATTCCTAGTGCATTTAATGTTGCCATAGTTTTTTCCTCCTAAATTGTTTTATTAACAAAATATTCGAATTTTTCACCTCCTTAATTTTTCTAAAATCAATAATTTATCTATATATAAAAAATTATTAATTGACAAAAATAAAAAAGGAACTAAAAAAATAAATAATTTCTCAAGCTCCTTTGCTTTAAATATTATTGTTCTTAAATATGTTTAGTTTAGTTGATTTTTTCACTATTTAATAGCCTTTTCAAAAGTTTTGCATACCCCATTGTAACACAACTTCCACTTTGAGTATACTACGATTTTTCATTTTGTCAATAGCTTTTGGAAAAAAATTTAAAATCATATTTAATTTTGTATAATTAATTTTAAAAAATACAAAAAAGCTCTAGCCTTTAACTGACTAAAGCTTTTATATATTTATGACAAAACTTCTTTAATCCTGAACCTAAAAGTTTTGTCAATTTTATTCACATTCCACAACAGTTAAAAAATCTGATTTTCTTACTTTCATTACAACAAGATTATCAACTGTGTCTTCTTCTTTATTTTTGTTTTTAGAGCTTATTGAATCAATAGTTCTTACTACTTTTTTCATTTCAATTTTTTCATTTAATTCTGCCTGTTCTTTTTGAGTGTTTCCTAAAAAGTACAGCTCAAAATGATTTCTTGTTTCAAAAATTCTCTGAATTTTATATTTTTCAGCAAATAATTTTAATTTAATGCTTAAAATAAATTTTTTCATCTGTTCTGGAATTTTCCCAAACCTATCTCTAATTTCATCAAGCAAATCAGTTAATTCGCTGTCTGTTTCCAGCATTGCAAAACGTTTATATATATTTAACCTTTCATCTTTTTCAATATATGTTTCAGGAATGAAGCCTCTTTCATCCAGAATAATTTCCACATTTTCAATTTTTTCAACAAACTCGCCCTTTTGCCTACGAATTTCCT
>ERZ773069.333-NODE-333-length-32641-cov-5.604615_pt1 | contig 32641 bp, 32 predicted proteins | sample MGYA00580619_ERZ773069 | MGnify/ENA primary metagenome ERZ773069 (study PRJEB29015, sample SAMEA2738007) | human oral metagenome | biome: human oral; feature: human-associated habitat; material: dental | place: China | collected 2108 ...
TTTTCCTTAACCTCTGGGAAATCTGCTTCATACAAATCAGCAATCACCGGCACGATTTCCTCGAGGAAATTCTGCTCAATTCCCAGATCGAAACTATAGCGAATCGCCCGGCGCAGTAAGCGGCGCATCACATAACCCTGCTCCTTATTGCTCGGCACGCAGCCATCGACCGCCATAAAGGTAGCAGCCCGCAGATGATCAGCGATCACCCGCATACTTTCGGTATGTGAAGCGTACTGTTTGCCGCTCAAATCCTGCAATTTCTCGATGATTGGCCATAGCAAGCTAATCTTGAAAACATCAGGGTCATTATTCACGGCCGCCGCAATTCGCTCCAGGCCTGAGCCATGATCAATGTTTGGCTTTTCTAGTGGCTCAAACACACCGTCCGCCACCTTTTTGTAGGCCATAAAGACATTGTTGCCAATCTCCATAAAACGACCGCAGTCGCAGTTCGGATGACAATGCCTACCAAACTTCGGGTCGTGCTCAATGAAGTCAAATTCATAAAACATCTCGCTATCCGGCCCACACGGATCACCAATCGGCGTGGTTTCCGGCCCACCGTTACGGCTCCACCAGTTCTTACTGCCATCATAAAAGAAAATCCGCTCGCCTAGGCGAATGCCACGCGCTGCACCTTGCTCCTCACTACCAATGTCGGCCAGTCCCGCCTCAATGCCTTTTTCGGCAAACTTCTGCTGCCATAACCCGGCCGCTTCAGTATCCTTGGCGATATTATATTCTGGCGCACCGATGAAACATGTCACGTATAGCCGCTGCGGATCGAGCCCAATCTCTTCGGTCAAAAACGTCCATATCCAGTCGATCTGCTCTTTTTTGAAATAATCACCCAAACTCCAGTTACCGAGCATTTCAAAAAACGTCGTGTGGCGGTTATCACCGATATCATCAATGTCTTGGGCCCGCAAGCACGTCTGTGAATCAGCGATTCGCTTACCCTCAGGATGCGGCTCACCCAGCAGATATGGAATCATTGGCTGCATGCCCGCACCAGTGAAGAGCGTGGTCGGGTCGTCGGTTAGAATCAGCGGCGCGCGCTTGATGACTGCATGAGCCTGTTTGCTGTAAAAGTCGAGATATTTGAGGCGAATTTCTTGAGCGTTCATAGGAGCAATTATAGCACAAGTCGCCTCAGATACTCTGGATCTTTATGAACGTTTTTTCCGCATCAGCAGCACTGCACCGCTGATAATGGCAGCAACACCAGCCCCGATCGCTACCAGCAAACTCGTACCGGTATCGGCTAGTTGACTGCCCGCTCGGCCTTGCGAAGCGCCCGGCTGCCCTGGTTGGCTCGGCTGACCCGGCTGGTTAGGAGCACCTGGATTACCCGGCGCTGTTGGCACAGCGTTCCACTTAGCGTATAGCGTGAAATTAGAATTTGGCATCGTATGGACGTTAAAGTCCCACTGCATCAGATAAGTTGGATCAGCGTACCACCCAGCAAAGGTATAGCCAGCCCGCGTCGGATCAGCCGGCCGCACCGCCTTGGCAGTGTAGGCGACCGTTTGAGATGGTACCGGTGAGCCTGAGCCGGTATTAAACGTCAGCGTGTAGGTCGGGCACCGCTTGGCATCGCCATTGATTGTCCAGCCGTGACCACCGTCGGCCACTGTCTTTTGCAGCGCTGCATGCGCCGCCTCCGCCGTACAATATTTCAGGCCAGCCGCACCTAGCGTCACTGGTGACTTGAGTACTGCATTATTCCAGGCGGTCAGTGTTGCGTCGTAATTTTGCACCGATAGCGCCGTATTATCAAGCATATTCGCCCCACCAGCATACGGATTCCCCGTAACGTCCTGCAGCGAGGTCAGTTGCCAGCCAGCCAGCGACTGGTTGAATGCCCGCGCATTAGCCAACATCCGCACCATAGCATGTGCTTTCGTCATATTCCACAGCCCGATCGGCTGGTTGAACGAATTTGCCCACTCGAACATACTATCAGCGTATTCAAGTTTTGCAGTATTCCAGCTGGCAATTGACGAACTGCCGCCGTTATTGAACGCCCCTGCATACGCAAACATATGACCAGCGCTCGTCACATTTCCCATGTTCCACGCACCAATGTTTTGGTTAAACTGTCCGGCGCCATGGAACATATTAGCGGTTGTCGTCACATTTGATGTATTCCATTGCCAGTTGGCACCCTCACCCTTGAGCGAGTGAGCTGTGTCGAACATACCTTGCAGGCTCGTTACGTTCGTGAGATTTGGCACGTCAGTCGCCTTGACATCCATATTCTCAGCGCCCCGAAACGCCGAGTCCATGCTGCGCCACGCGCCCGTTCCCCACTGGTCAACTGACATGATTTTCAAACGATCACCGGCATTATTTACATAAATCTGCGGGAATGTACCGCCGATACGAATCGTGTGACGACCCTCGTCGCTGTATGTGCAGGTGTGGCTACCGGTCACGCCCACGGCGTCAGGAATACCGTCATTGTTACAGTCAACCGTATAATTATATCCCCCGCCCGTCACCGGTATAGTAAATTGATCGGTGTTTGATACGCCCGGTTTCGTGGTGTCAATCGTCATGACAAAATCAGTATTGTTAATTGGATCAGCTTTCGCTGGCTGCGTCATCGCAAGTAGCGTCACGCCACCAACACCAAGCATCATAACACCTGCTGTTAGCGTCGGCAGCAAGCGCCCGCGTCGTTGTAAATATTTCATAAACCCCCTATTATGTTCATGTTACTTCGTTGTGCTATTACCCCAAATAATACGCGACTAAGCCCTCCATTGTCAAGAAAATCCCGCCCTCATCACGGGCGGGAAATGTCTCAGTTCATCACGTCGTATTATTCGGCACTTGGCTCGCCAGCGTCCGGCTGAGTCGGCTCTTCTTTTGGCTGGTTTTTGCGCAACTTCTCTGGATTGCGGATGGCTTTGTGCTTATCAGCGGCTGGTTCTTTAACCCACTTTGGCAAGGTGACGCCAGCTTCTTTCAATAACTTAACAACACGCGGTGTTGGCTGGGCACCATTGTCCAAATATTTCTGTGCTAATTCAACTTGAATATTTGCCACCTTAGTGTGTGGATTGTAGCTGCCGACATACGCGACCACGCGACCGCTTGATGGATGGCGCTGCGCCTCTTGTACTGCCAGGCGGTACACCGGATAACCCTTGCGACCCAACCGTTGCAAACGAATTGCTAGCATGTGTGATTTCTTCCTTTTCTTACAACTCTTTGATTAATGTATTACTCCTAGAGAGTGTACACTATTTCGCTATGTACGTCAATTCTGTCTGGATAATCCCGCCACCCAAACATTCCTCGCCGTCATATATCACAGCTGACTGCCCTGGGGCGACGGCGCGCTGCGGCTCAGACAGGGCAATCGTTATTTTCTCGCCATCATTATTATTCACACGTGTAACTTCCGCCTTGATCAATGGCGCTCGGTGTCGCACTCGGATGTGGTAGGTGCCGTCTTTTGGCGGCTGGTTAATCCAGTGAACGTCGGTCAATGTCAATTCTTTCCGCCACAAATTACCATCATCAATTGAGCGCGACACGTAAACTTCATTCTTTGCCATATCTTTACCGACAACATAATACGGCAAGCCGCCACCGACATTCAGGCCATGCCGCTGCCCCAGGGTATAAAATATCGCCCCGTCATGCCGGCCAACAACTACGCCCGCTTGCTGATCAATGATATCGCCTGGTCTCGTTGCAACATATTCTGACAAAAACTCGCGAATCCCCACTTGCCCAACAAAACAAATGCCCATCGATTCCTTTTTACTAGCCGTCCACAGCCCGCGCTCTTTGGCCATCTCGCGCACCTCAGCCTTAGTAAAATCGCCGAGCGGGAACATAGTTTTTGTTAGCGCCTCGGACGTTACGCGATACAGAAAATAGGTTTGGTCTTTGTTGTCATCGTGAGCACGGAGTAAGCGTGTAACATTGGGTAATGATGGCGCTTTGACGAACCCAGGTGTAAGCGTTGATTCGTCCTGAATCGCCGAGGACTGTCTGAACGCAGTGAGTTCCGCAGGCGACAGCGACGGATCAGCGTGAACACCATGGCGTGAGACAACCGCGCCAGAATTACCTAATACTGCACCGTCTGCTAAATGTTCAACTCGCGCATAATGCCCCGTCGCAATATACTCCGCACCCGCCGCCAACGCCGCCTCCAAAAACAACTTAAACTTCACCTCTTGATTACACATCACATCAGGATTTGGCGTCCGACCCGCTTGGTATTCGCGAATCATATAGTCAACGACATTTTGCTTGTATTCTTTCTGGAAATCGAACACCTGAAAATCAATTCCCAGCCCCACTGCCACGCGCTTGGCGTCAGCCACATCGTCGGCCCACGGACAATGCATACCCGGCAAATCTTCCGACCAATTTTTCATATAGACACCAGTGACGTCGTGGCCTTGCTCAACCAATAGCGCTGCCGCTACCGACGAATCAACGCCGCCCGACATACCGACGAACACCCGAGCCATCAGCGCGACACTCCCAGCGCAAACAAACCGATCCGCAGCAATTCGCCGACCGCCAGCCACCAGCCCCACGGTGTCAGCCACCACCATGTACTCCAATGCCTGTCGTGCGTCGTCGGGCGTGCCCGCAGTTCAACATTCGGCAGTTGCGCTGAAAACTCAGCCAGCGCTCGCCGCATGTGATAGCCGCTAGTGACCAGAATGACACGCTTGATGCCACGCTGCGCTATGATGCTCGCCACTTCTTGGGCATTCTGCTTGGTGGTCTCTGAACGTTCGTCCATCACCAAGGCCGCAGCTGGCACACCCGCCGCTTCGGCTTGTTTTCTCATAGCGGCGGCGTTAGACGGGCCGGATTTATCAGCCGCGGCACCAGACAAGATAATAGTCGGCGCCCAGCCAGCTTGATATAACTTGACCGCCTCAGCCGTGCGCGCTTCGGTGTCGCCGCCGCTGATAACGATGATCGCGCCCGCTTTTTGACATTGCCCCGAGTCCGGGCGTGGACAATCTTTCAAGTCATTCGGCGATAGATAATGGCTCAAGCCGACGATGACCGCAATCGCAATGATTACCAAACCGATCAATCGATGGATCATCGCTTTCGCTCCTGTTCCGTACGCACTGCAGTAATAATCTCGTCCGCCGCCCGCATAACTTGCGCCTCATCGTTCAGCCGCCCCAACGTCAGCCGCAGACTACCATCAATCGCCGTATCGCCCAACCCGATCGCCGCCAAAACATGTGATCGCGTCCCCGAATTAGCCGCACAGGCACTACCCGTCGCCACCAGCACGCCACGCGCTTCTAACAAAAACACCAATCGCTCGGCGTCAACACCAGGAAATGAAATATTGAGGAAATTAACCAGCGATTTTTTCTGATCAGAAGAAATAATCATGTCAGGAAATGCTGCCGATAGTTTTTTTGCCAACATATCACGCAGGCCTCGCAGACGTTTTACTTCACCGCTGCAACGCTTGGCAGCTAACTCCAGCGCCACCGCAAAGCCGACCACACCAGCCACATTTTCCGTGCCGCTACGCAGACCCGCCTCCTGCCCGCCGCCAACGATATTTGGCCGTAGCTTGACGCCCGGCCGTATCCATAGCAAACCAACCTGTTTCGGCCCATAAACTTTTGCCGCCGATAGTGTCAACAAATCAACACCCAGCCGTTTAATTTTCACATCCATCATTGCCGCAGTTTGCGAGGCGTCGGTATGAAATATAAGCGGCGTTGATTCACCATTTTCCTGGCGCCTGAGTCGCTCGGCCCTCACAACTTCCGCAATTTCCTCAATGGGCTGGATATATCCGAGTTCATGATTCGCCAGCGCGATACTCATAAAACTAACATCTGGTGTTAACAGTTTTTTGACAGCCTGCGAATCAATGCGCCCGTTTTTCATCGGCGGGATAAGCCGAACAGACGAGCGCACTTTTGCAGAATTGATAACCGAACTATGCTCGATAGCCGAGATCAAACTCACACCACCCGCCGCGGTAAACGCCAAATTGATCGACTCCGTGGCGCCAGCCGTCATCACTAATTCATCCGCGCCCACACCCAGTACCCGGGCGATGCGCGACTTCGCCTCGCGGTAGTCACGCTTGACGGTGACCGCTGGTGCATATGGACTGGACGGATTAAAAAACTTCTCGGAAAAATACGGCTGCATCACCTCAATTACCAACGGATCCATTGGCGTAGCAGCAGCGTGATCAAGATATATCATAGAAGATTTCACACGTACCATTATACCAAGCAGTCCAGATGTCGGCTACACCAACTGCCCAGTTTTCGGATCACGATTATATAGCTGGCGCGCCACCCGTTCATGATACTCATTGACCGCCAGCACAAAGTTTTGCAGCTCCTGGCCTTCGAGATAGTTATACTGATAGTTAGGCTGGATTTTCAAGATACCCTTCGGCTGCACCTCGTAGCGCGTCGTCAGCTCGTGTCGCTTACCGTCCTTGCTCATCACTTCTTCATGCCAAATCCACGTCGTTTTATCGAGGTTAAAGAATGTCCGCCGGACAACGTGGTCAGGCTTGTCACCAAAAATCGTTGCACCAATTTCACTCTCCAGTTGAATCAGTTCGCGCTCAGTCAATTTCTTCAGCGGCCGATCTTTACGAGTGAGTCGCAGTAGTGAGCGTGTCGATTTCGGGACTTTTGGCGCCGAGGCGGCGTGAGCAGGCTTTGCCGATTGAGACGAGGGTGAAAGGCGTGTGTTATCCGCCAAGACGAGACCAAGGGCTTTTTTGAGAATCGTTGGCATAAATCACCTCCTTTCAGGCTGCTCGTCTATAATTATTTCTATAATCCTTTGGCATGGTGTCGGATGCGCCGAGTGCTCCTGCTGCAGGTGTATTATGACCTATTCGATACGCCGCAATGCGCCTACCAACTGCTTCAACAGCCTGCAAACATTCCTCAACCCAACTCTCCAGTCTTCGTCGCTCCTCTAGCGATATCTTTACCGGCTCGGTACTACTGTCAACCACCTCGGCACTACCACGCACTGCCGCTTCGGACAGACGCGGCGCCACTCGCTGTGATCGCTCTGGGTGTGCTTGTGTCGCCAAATCCAGCGCTTCGGCCCGCGCCTTTTGAATCGACATCATTTCTGTGATTGGTCTTGGCTGCTGATTCATTATCTCTCCACGTTTACAAGCCAAAAAGTTTTACCGTGTTATCGGTCGCTACTTTTTCGAGGTCATGAAGCACTAGCTTGCGCTCCGCCGCCCAATACTTTGCCACCAACTCCACATATTCTGGCTTATTCAGCTTACCACGAAATGGCTTTGGTGTCAAGAATGGCGCATCAGTTTCTAATAATAATCGCTCCAGCAGGATGGAAGCAAATAATTCCTGCTGTGTTTGGTCTTTAGTAAACGTGCTAATGCCGTTCAAACTAACGTAGAGTCCGCGGGCAAACCCCTTCTCTAAATTGGCGCGTGTATCAGTAAAGCTATGTAGTACGCCGCGCAGTCCATGAAAATTATCAAAAATCGGCCAAAAATCATCCCACACCGACGGCTGGTCGGGCGCGCCGTCACGAATATGAAAGCTCACCGGCAAATCATAATCCACTGCCAGCTGCAGCTGCGCCTCCAGCGCCTGAATTTGCACCTCGCGCGGACTGTGATTGTAATAATAATCAAGACCAATCTCACCAATCGCCACAATCGGCGAATTCTCTGACCTAGCTTTGAGTAGTTGCTCTACCTCACTCCAGCCATCTTTGCTATTATGCGGATGAACGCCAACTGCCGCCCACACACAGTCGTGGTTCGCAGCAAATTCCACTGCCTGTTGGCTACTGCGCTCATCAGTACCAACACAAATCATACCGATACCCGCTGCGATTGACTGCTGGTATAGCTCCTCGCGATTGTCATTGAAAAACTCGGTGTCATGCAGATGACAGTGCGAATCGATCAAGCGTAAATCTATCGCCGCATTATTGTTTGTCGCCGGAGTCATGACTATTTTCCTTGGGTTTCTACTTTTGGCGCGCGCGGATCGGCTGTGTGCAGGTATTTACGCGGAAACAGTGGGGTCAGCCGCGATGGCACAACGCCGCTGGCGAACATGTCGTGAATTTTCTCGGCAGTTTGCGGCATGAATGGACAAAGCATATCAGAGACCTGCAGCAATGTGCCGCAAGCATGTGCCAAAATCTCGCCCAAATGCGCTTCCGCCTCTGGATCTTTATCGCGTTTTTTAGCCACCCGCCACGGTTGGACGCGCTCGATATATTGGTTCAAGGCACGGATAATTTGCCAAATTTCATCCATGGCCTGGTTGAAGGCAAAGCTCTCCATGAAGTGGCGGTATGGACCCATGTCGTGTTCAGCCTGCGGTGCATCGCCAATGACGCCAGCTTGGTACGACTGCACCATCTTGGCCACTCGCTGCACCAAATTTCCTAAATCATTACCTAGCTCGCCGTTATAGGCCGCTTCAAATTTATCCCAGGTAAAGTCACCGTCATCTTGGGTCGGCACGTGACGCAGGAAATAATAGCGAAAGGCCTCGACACCATAGTGCGGGATAATATCAGCCGGACCAACGCCATTACCGAGACTCTTACTCATTTTGGTACCACCAACGTTGATAAAGCCATGAACTAATAGCACCTTTGGTAGCGGCAAGTCCAGCGCCATCAACATCGCCGGCCAAATTCCGGCGTGAAAACGAAGGATATCCTTACCGATCACCTGTACATCCGCCGGCCAAAACGCCTGCCATTCATCAGCTCGGTCAGGATAACCAATAACTGTAATATAATTACTCAGCGCATCCAACCAGACATACATCACCTGCGTGTCATCGCCTGGTACTGGCACACCCCAGCTGAGGTTCTTACGCGGACGCGAAACCGACACATCTTTCAATCCGTCCTTCATCAATTCCAAAAACTCTTTTTTACGAAATTCAGGCACAATTTTCATCTTGTTTGATTCAATTGCCTGGCGAATTTTGTCCAAAAAAGCACTGGTCTTAAAATAATAATTTTCCTCGCTCAGCCGTTGGTATGGTGCCTGATGGTCAGGACAAATGCCGTTATTTTCAGTCGCCTCTTTGTCAGTGACAAATGCCTCACAGCCCTGGCAATACCAGCCCTCATAAGTGCCTTTGTAGATGTAGCCGGCCGCAGCAAGTTTCTGCCAAATATACTGCACCGCGCTAACGTGATGCGGATCAGTCGTGCGGATAAAATCCGTCGCTGAAATATTCAACTCGGCAATCATGTTCTGGAAATTGCCATGCATTTGGTCGACATAGGCTTGCGGTGTCTGATTTTGGCTGGCAGCCTTGGCAGCAATTTTATTGCCGTGTTCATCCACGCCCGTCTGGAAACGCACCTCGCGGCCGTTTTGCCGCTGATACCGCGTCCACACGTCCGCCAACATGTAGTCCATGGCGTGCCCAATATGCGGCAAACCGTTGACATAAGGAATAGCGGTAGTGATGTAGGCGTGTTGTTTAGTCATGCTACTCATTGTATCATCATCTGGAACAATTTTCACCGATATGCGTTCGCCGAAGGCTCACCCGCGCATCATTGCTACTACCGCAATTCGTCCCGCCGTATCACCCGATGAGTGTGAAAAGTAATGCGGATCATCTGCGGTGTCAATTGGCGAGATGAAAATATTGTTAGCAGGAACGCCCGTCTGGATAGCCAGCGAACGATTGAACCCTTGCATGTCCAGATAAATTCCGTCGGCCGTTTGATGACAGAAATTTTGCCAATTCGTATCATTTGCATAATTGAAATAATCCATACGATAATTTTTCTGCGTGATGCTTGGCGACATCCAAACTAGTAAATCTTTTGCTTGGCTACCGCGCTCGACAAAATACTGGATTGCCCCTGTCATCAATTGCACAACCGTCGAATGCCGACCCAGATGCGCCAACATTAGCGCCCGACGCTTTGGATCATAAATGACGGTGGCGATACAGTCCGCCACTGGTAACAACAAACCGACGCCAGCCGCTTCGGTATAGAGCGCGTCGGCAAAAATACCTTCGCTGTTATGTCGAGTCGTATCGGTTTTAGTAACTTCAGCGATACTATCAAAGGTTTGTGATTGGTCATATGAAATCACTTGATAGACAACGTCGTCATACGTAACGGCAATTTGATCACAAAACTGCCGCCGATTCTCCAGTACCTCGGCTACGTGGCGACCGCGAATACGATCAAGCACAGTGCCGTCATCTTTCGACGAGACCGCAACCAACAAATCGGAGGGAAAGCAGGCGGGCTGATCTGCCGCAATCATCGCGCCCGCCATTCTCGCGCCAGTCGCTGCCAATCCTCAATCGCTAAATCTTCAGCACGAGCATCGGGTGAAATGTCAGCCTTTTTTAGCAACTGTTCAACAGCATCTTTACTGATAGCTAGCCCGCCGCTCAGACTAGAACGCAGTTTTTTACGCTTGGCCGAAAAACCAGCTTTGATGATGCGGAAAAAATCTTTGTGGTCCTCAGGGGCGACCAATGGTTCGGTGCGAGTTCTCAATACCACCACCTGCGAATCAACTTTTGGTGGCGGCGTAAAGAATTGCCGCGGCACTTCAATATCGAGTTCTGCCTCGGCAAATAGCTGCGCGCTAACCGCTAAAATACTCATCTCACCAGGCTCCGCTGCGATGCGCTGGGCGACTTCCTTTTGCACCAGTAGCACCACTATATGTGGTTTATTTTCCGCTGTCATCAGTTTCTCGATAATTTTGCTGGTGATATAGTACGGCACATTGGCGACTACCTTGTAACCAGCTGGCAACTGGTTCAAATCAAACTGTAAAATATCTTCATTAATCACTTCCAGGTTTTTACCAGGAAATTGCCCTGGCAACTTACGCGCCAAATCCCTGTCAAATTCTACTGCTACTACCCGCCCGACTCGCGCCAACAACCGACTGGTCAAGGTACCAAGTCCCGGCCCAATCTCCAAAACTACATCATCCTTACTCAGCTCCGCCGCCTCGGCAATCTCCGCCAAGATTTCTGGGTCGCGCAGCCAATGCTGACCTAATTCTTTTTTCGGCCCATGCACTGACGCCATCTAACGTCCGTCCCCGTTCGTCCAGTCGGTCGCCAGGTCAAACCCATGTGGATGTCGCACGGCAAAGCCGCCGGTATCATACACCTTACCAGGACCCATGCTGGTTTCTACTACCGAACAGCGCGGATAATTGCCGTAATTTGCCGCCACCAAAATATAGCCATCCTTATCCACCTTGGCGCCATCTGCCCGCACGGTATAACCACCGCCGCCGCACGCATTGATAACGATATTCATTGGTAGATCATAGTAGGTTTCACGGTGCGCTACACCCTTAGAGTCGGTAAATATTTGCGCACCCTTACCTTTGGTTAGCGGATTTTTTGGCTTGGTGCCAATTACTTCGATTTGCTTTTTAGGCTGTTTGCTAATACGACTACTTATTTCCTTACGGCTGATCTCAACACCGCGTTCGGCCTGGGCCTGGTAAGTCACGGTACGAATACCCTTTTCGCCCAGCTGCTTAATTTCCTTGAAACCAATCGGCTGATTCGCATCCTTGATCTGCTCCAGAGGAAAGTCAATATCAACCTCCTCGGTCACTGTTCGCAGTGGCGCACGTGTAATGTTCATCAGCACGTTTGTCCCATCCAGCAGCATATTATCGCTCGTCATAAATTCAACCCTATCCTCGACATATAGTGTGATCCCCGCTGCCTTGGCAATTCGCTGCGGCGTCTGCTCCGCTGTGGTAATATGTGAGCGCCGCGAACCATCAATGACCGTTACTGGCCGAGCCCGAAAAATCGTCACCGTAAATGTTGTTCCTGTCAGCTCCATATCAATATCTGGCTTAACAACGTCACGCTGCTCATCAACCGTTACCCGCGCCAGCTGTAACGCCTGGCGTACCGTGCGCGCTCGGGTCATGATCGTCTGCTCGCGGCCGCGGTCGCGAATCGTCACCAGCCGCTCCGCTGATGACTGGGCGTGATTATCTTGCGCCTGGGCAGGTTGAGATAGCAGCAGGCCAACCGCACCGGCCACGAAAGCCATGAAGCAGCCCAGCAAAACAACTGGCCGCCAGCCTTTCTCCATTTGCCATTTCCACCATTTCATCATACTGCTCTAGTACCTAATTAACGGACGTATTATACCATATTTATCTAATAATTACTAGTACCACCCTCTGGCCTTGCTGTGCGCCACCGCCTTTTCCCACGAGCCATATCGTCTCATCACGTAACCGTGCATCCAATTCAGCGAATCAACTGGGTTGAGCGGATTTCCTGGCACCTTGCTACATGGTAACGCCTGCGCGAGGCCACAAGCACCGCTCCGACTGCGAGCATTCGGATTCCAGCCGCTTTCTTTCTGTACTAGCCACTCGGCATAACCCCATTGATCACGTGGGACGTTTGACGAAGATAACCATTGATCTTTATTGCCACCACCAGTATACGGCATGGCGGCATTCTTTGTGCCGATGATTTCAACTTGTTTTTTAGGCTGTTTTGTTATTTGACTAGCGAGTTCCCGACGGCTCAGCTCTTTACCATTTTGTACATCAATCTCATAAGTCACCGTCCGCCGGCCCTTTTCGCCCGCCTCTTTCACCTCCTTGTGACCCGTCTCGCGATTGGCATCCCGCACTGTCTCGACCGGAAAAGCGACATCTTCATCAGTGGTAATCGTCTGCTTACCGTTGCGCCAAACATCCAGCCGCATACCACTGGTAATTGGCGCCTCGAGCGGCATTGATACGGTATCGTTACTGGCCAGCTGGACACGCTTTTCCTTGAGTAGCGCGCCGACGGTTTTCGCGTGGGTGCGCACTTCAGCCAGAGACCCGTAGAGATTGAGCTGTAGTGGCGTGGCCCGCTTGATGGTCAAGACCGCATTCGTGCCGCTGGCAACCACGTTTTCGGCGGCATGAATATCGACAAGATCCTCGCTATAGAGTTTAATCCCCGCCGCTTTGGCGATCGCCGCCGGGGTTTGCTCCGCCGTGGTTAGCCGAATACGCGCCCGGCCATCGATTACCGTCACTGGTCGAGCCCGAAAGATATTAACATTATACGAGCTAGCGACCAACTGCTCGTTAAGTGCTGGCTCCACTACATCTCGCCGCTCGTCAACCTCAATCCGCGCCGCCCTTAGTGCCTCGCGTACCGTTTTTGCCCGAGTGATAATTGTTTTCTCGACTCCCTTATCATAGACACTCATCAGACGCTGGCCGTCGCTCCGTGATGGACGCTCGGTACCCTGCGCCAGTGCAGCATCCGCCAGCTGGATCAATGTCACTCCAAGCACGAGCAAACCGATCAATAGAAAAATCTTCTTTGAGTGGTAGCGAATAGATAAACTCTTTTCCATAATCTCGCTCGTGGGCAGCGCCACAAACTGCTATGTATTATATCAAATTTTCTCTAATCTGGCGAATTCTACATTAAGCTTTTTCGTATTACCATCAGCAAATCGCACCGTCACCGCCATCCCGTCAACGTCCACCACCTCACCCGCACCAAATTGTGGGCTTCGCACCCGCTCACCAACCTCGAGACCTATGTCATCAGTATAAAACACATCACCAGCTGGCGGCGCGGCAGGCGCATCTAGACCACCGCTCATCAGCCCCATCTCATCGAGAAATCGCGACGGCAGATTATAGCCGATCTGACCAAACTGCGTCCGTGAACTAGCACAGGTCACAAACAGCGCCTCTCGGGCCCGCGTAATCCCCACGTAACAGAGGCGGCGCTCCTCCTCAACGTCATCCGCTTTACCACTGTCAAATACCCGTGCGTGCGGCAAGATTCCTTCCTCCAAGCCAGTCATAAACACCACCGGAAACTCCAGACCCTTCGCAGCGTGCAGCGTCATCAAGGTCACTTCCTGATCTGCTTGGCTATCACTTGATGACATCAGTACCATGTCTTCGAGAAATGTCGATACATCAGCATAGGCACGCGCCTCAGCCACCAAAACGCCGAGGTTCTCCAGCCGCTCTTCGGCCTGCACACTGCCGTCATTCACTGCCTCGCCGTAGCCAGTCTGCTCAATAATTTGTTCGATAACCTCAGCCGGCGCACTGTCAAGTAATTGTTGTAATTTTTGCAGCAATTGACCAAACGCCCGCAGCGACTGCTTGGCGCGAGCGCTCAACCCTGTAGCCTCATCAACCGCCACCAGCCCTTCAATAATATTCCGACCCGATTGATCATTCCAGTCAAGAAATTTGGCCACACTCACTGCACCGATACCGCGCTTTGGCAGGTTAACGATCCGCGCGAAGCTAACGCGGTCACTGGGTTGATATAATAACCTGAGATAAGCCAGCACATCCTTGACGACTGCTCGATCCAGAAACCGCAGACCACCCACAATCTTGTAGGGGATGTGCCGTTGACGCAGTGCGCGCTCTATGGCGTAGCTCTGGGCGTTGGTGCGGTACAGTACCGCTATGTCGCTATAGGCTCGGCCCATCCTGGCCTGGCGATGAATTTCGTCAGCCACTGCCTGTGCCTCCTCGGCCTCGCTGTACAGTCGCCATAATTGCGGTGTCATCCCGCCAACTGCTTCTGTCCACAGGCTCTTGTCGGTGCGCTGGGTGTTATGTTGGATTAAGTTATTTGCCACCGTTAAAATCGCGCCCGTTGAACGGTAATTTTGCTCTAGTTTAATCACTGCCGCGCCCGGAAAGTCACGCTCAAAATGAAGAATATTGGTATAATCCGCGCCGCGAAAACTATAAATTGATTGCGCATCATCACCGACCACACAGAGGTTGTGCTTTGGGCCAACCAGTAACTTGATCAACGCGTACTGCACCACATTGGTATCCTGATACTCATCGACGAGAATGTGGCGAAATTGCTGCTGCCATTTGTGGCGGATGTCAGGCGAGGAGCGCAGTAGCTCCACCGCCTTAAGCAATAAATCATCAAAATCGAGCGCCCCAGCCCGGTGCATAGCGGCCTCGTACGCAGCAAATAATTCGGCCATTTGCTGTTTGACGGGGCCAACCGCCTGCAGCATATACTCATCGGGTGAAAGCATGTCATTTTTTGCCGCAGAAATTGCCGCAGCGATGCGGCGCGGCTTGATGTCGCGATCAGTCAGCCCGCGCGATTTCATCAACTGCTTGATCAGACCCAGCCGATCGTCTTCATCATAAATAATAAAATTACGACCGAGACCAATTGATACCCCATCCATCCGTAGTAGCCGCACGCAAATACTATGAAATGTCCCCATCCACGGCATAAACCGTCGATCCGAGGCGTCTTCACCCAGCATATCAGCCAGGCGCTGGCGCATTTCTCGCGCGGCTTTATTAGTAAAGGTCACCGCCAAGATGCGGCTGGGAAAAATCCCTCGCTGACTAATCAGATAGGCGATGCGATGCGTTAAGGTTTTTGTCTTACCGCTCCCCGCTCCCGCTAAAATAAGCAGCGGCCCGCCATCATGCTGGACGGCTCGCCGCTGTTCGGGGTTGAGTTCAGATAGGATGTCCATTACTTATAGTATAGCAGGAAAAAGTACGCCGCTGCACCGCCGCCAACGCCGATAAGGGCAAAAAGAATGATCAATAGAATCGTCCCGATGCCGGATTTTTTCTTATCAGGCTGGAGTGCTTCCCCGCTGGCTGGCTGGCTGGCTGCCGCATCAAACATCGGCTCTGGACCTGGTGCGATCTCGTCACCGGCGGTGTACTGCTGAGGAATATCGCCCGGAGTGTGCGGTCGACGTGGCGTCTCATCATCAGCTATCTCAGCGTCACTCTCGTCCATCGACTCGATCGCCATGAGTTCACTGTCTAGTTCTGATGTATCAGCGACGGACTGCTTGGACGAAACGTCTACCGAGGAAGCATCTGCGTCGAGCTGCTCCCCGACCTCGCCGGCCTCAATTTCATCAATAGTTGCTTCGAGGCTCGTACGATCAGCGGTGATGTCAGTATCAGCCACCTCATCATAGTGTTCTGCTACTTCGTCTCCGGCTTCCGCATCCGTCACCAGATGATCATCATCAGCCATCAGCTCATCCATGGTTAGCCCTTCACTATCAGCTGCCTTAGCCGGAGCGTCCTCTGCCAGTAAGCCTTCCTCGATAAAGGCACTGTCAGTACTGGCCTCAGCCTCACTGGCCATCGATTCATAATCAGGTACGTCCTTGGTATTGAGCGACACATTGTCTGACGTCAGACCTTCGGCCACATGCGATGGATCGGGCTGCAGAACGAGGCGTGGTGGTCGACGCTTAATCTCGCGATCAGCTGCCGATGAGCGAGCAGTGTTATCATCCGCCATCATGTCACTTGACGCGTCCTCAGCATGTTCAGTCATGTTAACGCCCCGCTGGCCGTCATTACCAGTCCGACCGGAGAGATACGAGCCAGTCGGCTGCAGCGTCACGCCAGTGCGCGGCTGATGAATACCGTGTCCACGCATGACAGACGACGGATGCACAACGTCCATAAAGCGACCAGACGGTCGACGCGAAATAGCTGGTGATGGAGCAACGGCCGGCTCGTCATCATGTTTTGTATCTGAAGAATCATCAGTTGGTTTCGCTGCTGACGTATCGGTCACTTTATCCTGCGGTGCGTCTGAGGCAGCCTGGTCATCCGCCTTTTTAGCTGGTGTTTTGATATCTGGAAATACCACGGCTGGTTTAGTCTCTGAGGCGGCGTGCGGAAATCCATTGGCTTCCGTCGACGGTGAAGCCGTCTCCCTGGTGGATGATTCTTGTAGTGAGGTCGGCGGCTCGCCCTGTGACTCACTGTGTGGCTCGTCATCACTAGACTCCGGGGTTGTTGACCGGGTCGGCGGTTCTGGTATCGAAGTAGGCGACGGCGGGACAGGCGACGAGGTTGTCTTGAACGACGGTATTGGCTCGAGCGTCAGCTTCGAGACAGGCTTTGGCTCTGGCTTTGTAACAGAAATCGGGACAGCAGTTGGCGCCAGTGTTGCTGCAGCCGCCGGCGACGCACTTGGAGTGTTTGATGAGGCTGACGATTGCGTTGTCTTGGCCGGGGCTGGTGGCTTACTCGTGTCGTCACTCGTTGGCTCGGATGCGGGTACGGTTGCTATGGCTGAAGCTGAAGCTGGAGTTGGAGATGCAGGCGCAGACACGGGCGTCGACAGCGGTGCTGGCGTCGATGCTGGTGCAGCGGTCGGCGACGGAGGCGTCAGCGGCTTGATGGTCAATGGCGGAATCGGCGTTGATGGCGTGGTGACAGGCGACGGTGGGGTTGACGAAGCAGGGGCCGCTGGTGTTACCGACGAAGACGGCGACGGCTGCGTTGATGTTAGTTCCGGCTTCTCAATCGGCTGCGGCGCGGCAGCCACTGGCGCGCTCGGTGGCGTCGACAATGACACCGTAGGCTGTGGCGCAACCGGCTGGGGTTGAGGGCTTGGTGGCGTGACCGGAGGTGTCGCTACTGGCTCAGGCTGAGAAGCGGGAGCGCTAGATTGAACAGATTCAGGCGACGACGCCTTCACCGTATCTTCAGCAGCGCTAGCCGCGGATGTTGCCGACGTCGTCACGTCCGTATCAATATCAGCCGTCTGCTGAGCCGCTTCTTTCTCTGCCCGTTTCTGCATCAGTGATGTCACTGCCCGATCAAGTTCGTCAAAATCAATGTCTGACATAAGCCCCCCTATTCCTTATGCGCCTTTTTTACTATCTCCGTAAATTGATATGCGTCCAGACTCGCTCCACCGATTAATAGTCCATCAAGTCCCGCCACCGCCAGATAATCACTAGCGTTATCGACCGAAACACTACCGCCATACACCACGCGTACCGTCTCGGCTGCTTCTTTACCAAATAAATGCGTAATTTGCTGGCGAATTACCTTAAGCGCCTTCATAAGATCGCCTGGCTGTGCATACTCGCCGCTACCGATTGCCCAGACCGGCTCGTAGGCGATCACCACATGGTCTATCTCCTCGGCTGTTATGTTTGCGAGGCCGTTTACAATCTGATCCTGGAGCACCTCGCGCGTTTCGCCTAGCGTCCGCTCGTGCGCCGTTTCACCAATGCAGAGGATTGGTTGAAGCCGATTACGCAGCGCCGCCTGCACCTTGAAACGAATATCCTTGTCGCTCTCCATAAATATATGTCGCCGCTCGGAGTGACCAATAATGACATAATCAACCATACCATGTAAATGCGATGCTGGTACCTCGCCGGTGTACGGACCGTGATCGCGCCAGTAGCAATTTTGGGCGGCGAGCTTGACGATCCGACGCTTGATCTGTAAGCTCAAACTTTGCAGCGTCAACATCGTTGGCGCCACCACCACCTCGACGTCGCGGCGTACCGGCAGCTGCTCCATCAGCTTATGTAAATACAAACTGGCCTCATGTACGGTGAGGTTCATCTTCCAGTTGCCGATAATGAGTGTTTTTCGCGTCATAATGCTTATGTTTAGTGTATCATTTTAGTCCGTGTGCGTCTAGTAAACTTTCCACACCTGGTAATTTTTTGCCGCTCATCAGCTCGAGGCTGGCTCCGCCACCGGTAGAAATATGCGAAAATTGCTCGCCGTCATGTCCGTCCCACCCAAGGACAAACTCCGCCGTATCGCCGCCGCCAATGATTGAGGTGACGCCGTGATTTTGTACGATAGCTTCGGCGATCCGGGCCGACCCTCGAGCAAACAACGGGTTAGTCGAATACCCCAACGGCCCGTTCCAGATGACTGTTTTCGCCGAGGCAATCACTGAAGCAAACTGTGCCATCGTCTCAGCACCAATATCTAGCGCCATCTCATCGTCACCGATCCCATCAACCGATACTTCATGGCGATCACCCGATGCTTCTGGAGACGACGCCACCGCTACATCACTCGGTAGCCGCAAAAACTGATCGACCCGTTCCTCACCAACTTTATCAGCAGCGCGGCGGTAGATGGCCGCCAGCACTTGCTCTTGATCTGGCTCAACTGTACTGTGGCCTATCCCGTGGCCACGATAGGCGAGGAAGGTATTGGCCATCGCCCCACCAATGAGAATTGTATCAGCCCGATCAATCAGCCGCTCAATCAGCGCAATCTTATCAGCAATTTTCACACCGCCAATAATTGCCACTAGTGGCCGTGCTGGACGCGACATCGCTGCGGTCAGCGTGGTGTATTCGTGCACCAATAGATCACCGGCAAGCCCCGGCACATATAATGTAATCGCATGGGTACTGGCGTGAGCTCGATGTACCACCGCAAAACCATCCTGCACAAAATAATCCGGCCGCACTGCCCTGGCAATTGCCCTAGCAAACACCATATCATCACGCGACTCCTCGTCATAAAACCGCAGATTTTCTAGCATCAGTACGTCGCCAGCCGCCATATGCCGCACTGCTTGACGCAGCTTATCCCCAACACAGCCATCAATAAACTGCACCGGCCGCCCGAGCAGCTCGGCCAGTCGACGCGCCACCGGACGCAGGCTGTATGCCGGATCGACCCCCTTTGGCCGCCCGAGGTGACTCATCAAAACAATCTTGCAACGTTGCTCTAGTAAATAGCGTAGAGTCGGCAAACTAGCGCGAATTCGTAAGTCGCTGGCAATCCCACCAGTCGCAGTCAGAGGCACATTATAATCAACCCGCACCAGGACGGTCAGCCCGCGGAGGTTAACGTCATGAATTGTTTGCTTGAAAAATCTGCCCACCCTCTTCTCGTCCTACTCCATTGTCCGAATTTGGATATTGTCAGTCTTGCCCGGCCGGCCCGGTTGATGGCCGCTGACCAATACCAGCGTCACTGGATCCTCGCCAAAGTAACCTTCGGCCTTCAATTCCTCTGCTAACTTATTCGCCGAACCCAGACCACTTGGGCGAACGTATGAGCGCGTAGCGTAGCTTAACGCTAATTTCTGGGCCGTTTTTTGGCTATCAGTGACACTAATAATCGGCATATTCGGCCGAAAGGCACCGACATTCACCGCGGTTACACCGGTGCTGGTCTCAGCAATGATTGCTCCCGCCTTAAGTTCAGTAGCCAACCGCGCCGCCGTGTAGCTGAGCAGCGCATCATGCTTACGGCGCTTCTCGCTGGACTCAACCGCCATGACATCACTGTGCTCCTGAGTGTACATAATCGTCCGGCGCATCGCCTGCACTGTCTCGATCGGATATTTACCGTTGGCCGTTTCATCCGACAACATCACCGTGTCGGCACCCTGGATGACTGCATTGGCAACGTCGCTCACTTCGGCACGAGACGGCTCAGGATTGTCAACCATACTGCCCATCATCTGCGTCGCGACGATACTGAGCTTGGAATGTTTGCGGCAAAGTGCGATAATACGCCGCTGAATAACTGGCACGATCTCCGCCCCAGCCTCAACCGCCAAGTCGCCGCGCGCCACCATGATGCCGTCACTCGCCTTGACGATCTCCTCCAGATGCTCATCAGAGATCGCTGACTTGGTCTCGACTTTGGCAATGATATACGCATCCGAGCCCAGCGCCGTCAGTCGCGAGCGCAGATCGATAATGTCGTCCTCCGTCTGTACAAAACTAAGCGCCACATAATCAAAATCTTGACCAGCCGCCCACTCAATATCGGCGATATCTTTTGGCGTCAAGATATCACCACCAAAATCGGTATCTGGCAGATTCAACCCTTTACGGCTCATCAAAAATCCGTCATTCTGCACCTCCACCTTGATGGCCGTTGGACCAGCAATTTCACGAACGATCGACTTGATCTTACCATCAAACATATACAGCGGCTCGCCAACTTTCATTTTTTCAGCGAGGTTATACTGGACAGGCAGATTAAAGCTTCCGTCATGTTCTGTGATTGACGAATCAAGCGTCAGCATATCACCAGCCCGCACCGTCAGCATGTTGTCTTTGAGAACACCGAGGCGGATTTTTGGACCTTGAAGGTCTTGGAGAATGGCAACTGGTTTACCCTGCTCATGACTGGCCGTGCGGATCCAATCGATTTGCTCACGCCGCTCATCATAACTACCGTGGCTGAAATTCAGACGAAAGCCATTGACACCGGCCTGCATAAGTTGACTAATTTTATCCTGACTCATCGTTGCCGGACCGACAGTCGCTAGGATTTTGGTACGTTTAAAAATTGTGTTACTCATCCTTTTGATTATAACACCGCTTAGGCGCTGAGAAAAGATATAATCACTATTCAGAATTCGCTGCCCGATATCGAGCGATTGCTTGGCGGGCGGCTTGCTGTTGAGCTACCTGCTTGGACGGACCCACGCCGCGTCCCATCAGCGTTTCACCGACGAACACCCCAAGCGTGAAAACCTTATCATGATCTGGGCCTTCCTCGCCCAAAACTTTATACACCGGCGTCTGGCCATCAACGCGCTGAGAAATTTCCTGCAAATACGACTTCGGATCGCGCCAGCTGCCTGATTCCAAAATCCCGTCCAGCTTAACGATGATATGTTTATGAATAAAATCGCGCGCATCGTCAAAGCCACGCTCCAGGTAAATCGCGCCAATGACTGCCTCAAACGCGTTGGCCAAAATCTGCAAGTGTGCCCGATCCGAACCATTTTTCTCACCCTTTGACATGCGAATCAGCGGCCCGTAACCCAAAGTATCGCCCGCATCGCCGATACTTTCCGTGCGCACCAGTGCCGCCCGCCACGCTGTCAAAATACCTTCTGGCTCAGAAAAATTCGTAAACAAATATTCCGTGACTGCTAGCTCCAACACCGCATCACCGAGGAATTCCAACCGCTCGTTATGCTCGTGGACTGATTTTCTGTGTTCATTAACGTAGCTACGATGCGTCAAAGCCGTAATCAACAGATCCAAATTATTAAACTCAAACCCCAACTTCTCACGCGCAAACTCCTGATACGGCGCCGTATTCATCCCGCTCATCTATAGATTCTCCTGCCTGATTCGTTTCATAGCGAGCAGAATTAACTTGCCAATATCCTCATACTCGATCTCATCCAGCGCCTCATGAAAGGTAAACCACTTGAGGCCATTCATCCAGTCTTCTTTTTGCAGTTTTTCGTCCGGATCAAGCGCCTTCATCAGGTACACCTGCTGCGAAATCAGCACTAACTTATCAAGCCGGCGATAGCGAAAATTAATCTTGCCCAGCCAGCCACATACCTCGATATTCTTGAGGCCAGCCTCTTCGCCAACCTCACGCTTGGCGGCGGCCTGTGCCGTCTCGCCCGGCTCAACGTGGCCCTTGGGAATTGTCCAGCGATCCCGCGCGTCTTGGTAGAGTAGAAACTCAACATCGCCTTTTTTATTGCGTCGAAATACTACGCCGCCGGCGGTTGGCTCGCGAACTATTTCTTGGATTGACGGTTTCTTGCGACCGCCAAAATATTTCTTGATATGATCAAAGCTGCTTGTCTTCATCGGCATCCTCTTGAAGGGAGCGATACGCTGTGCCGAGCACACCGTTCACAAATTTCCCTGAGTTATCCGAACCAAACGTTTTTGCCAGTTCCACTGCTTCATTGATGGCCACCTTTGGCGGCACCACTGCCCGAGAAAACAATAATTCATACAGCCCGAGCCGCAACACCGTCCGGTCAATTCGCGATATCTGCTCAATTGGCCATTCTGGCGCCAGCGGACGAAGCTTATCATCAAGCTCTGCTTTATGCGTGGTGACGCCATTGATCAGACCCCGCACAAACTCAACATCATCGACTGATGATTTGTATTTCTCAAGATTGCGCGTCAAGATATCGGCGACATCAACCTCGCTGTCGCCAACTTCCTGGCGAAACTCAATCTCGTATAACGTCTGCAACGCGACGATTCGTCCCAAATGACGGTTTGAAGCCATGACAAAAACGTTCCTGTTCGTGTTAGTTTATTTTGTACTCTTCTTACCAGTCTCACGTTTGGTCGTCTTGACCTTCACTGGTGACGTCCCGTTGACGCGGCGTGCTAATTTCAGTACCAAGTGGCTGCGACGCAGACCGGTCTTGCGCGGACTACTCTGCTTTTTTGGTTGTGCCATAGAAAAATCTCCTTTATTTCAGTTTATCGTAACACTTGGGCTTCATTATACCGGTTTTTGATAGATTTCTCAAGGGGATGTGAGGTGGTGGCAGTGAGTTATTGACTTTATTAAGTGTTTATGATATTATTAAAGACATCATACCCAACCACTAAGCAAGGATATTTTACAATGAGCAATTTATTACGTAACTGGATCGCTGAGACAACCCCAGAAACACCAGAGCAGGCAGCGAAGTGGCGCGGCACGTTAGCTAAAATGGGTGCTGCGACCGTAGGCGTGGCGATGGTTACATTTGGGTGTAACCTTACCACTCAGCACTTAGGTAGTGCCGAGAAGGAATCAATGAATCATATTACCGACACCGGAACCCTTATCGTGGAAGGCGGCGCCCAGATACGCGATACCGGCGGAGTTACCGATGATAACCTTTTAGCAACTTTTACGTCAACGGGGAAACTAGAAGTCGCTGTGACTGATGGCGTCTGGCGTAATGACAACCCGAACAGTGGACCGTGGATTTGCATAACCGAAAGCACTGCTGGCCAAGCCATGCCCGGAATAGGACTAGATCCCAACAACAAAGACAACCTCGTATGTATTAACAGCCAAGAAGCTTCCCTACTTAGTACTTAGCAGTATTAATACATCTAGACAACAATATTCACCAACTTCCCCGGCACGTAAATCACCTTTTTCGGTGCCTGGGCATTGAGATAGGCACGAACTTTTTCATCATCCAGCGCCCGCTGCTCAATCGCCTCTTTATCGGCATCAACCGGCAGCTCTAACTTTGATCGAAGCTTGCCATTGACCTGAACGATGATGGTCATCGTATCACTCACCAGATATTTCTCATCCCACTTTGGCCAGTGATTGACGTGAATGGTATCAGTATGGCCCAATTCATGCCACAATTCTTCGGTGATGTGCGGTGCAAATGGTGCTAAGATTTGTAGCAAACTCTCCAGACTGAATCGCCATGTTTCTGATGCTTGCATGCCATGTGATTCTTTGAACTTGTATAGACCATTGACCATTTCCATCATCGCCGCCACTGCCGTGTTGAACTTTTCATCCTCAATATCGCGGGTGATTTTCTTGACAGTGAGATGAGTGAGGCGAAGTAGCTCCGCGACTACATCACCATCCTCCGCCAGAGTACACTCTTCGCTCAAATCTCCGCTGGAGATTTCTCGCGAGCGTTCGGCTGAAGCGTCCGCTATTCGCGAACACTTCACAGCCTCTGTCAGAGGAGGTAATGTAGCCGCCTCAACAAACTCCTGCACCACATTCCACACTCGATTCAAGAATCGATACGTCCCTGGTACCCCGCGCGGATCCCACGGTGCATCCATATCGTACGGCGCGATGAACATCTCGTAAACACGCAGCGCATCAGCACCGTAACCGCTATCCATAATCTCCATCGGATCAATGACGTTGCCCTTAGATTTGGACATTTTTTGACCGTCTGGTGCCATGATGTAGGCGTTATACATCATCCGCTTGAACGGCTCGGGTGTTGGCACCAAGCCAAGTTTATAGAAAAATCGCATCCAAAAACGGCTATACAGCAGGTGTGCTACCGCGTGATCAGCGCCGTTGTAATAATCGACCGGCATCCAGTGGTTAATGCGCATTGGATCCCATGCCTCGGCGTCATTGTGTGGGTCGAGATAGCGCAGGAAATACCAGCTGGAACAAGCATAGCCGTCCAGCGTATCAGTTTCGCGTCGGCCTTCACGCCAATTGTCACCCGCCGGCTTTGGATCGGTGATCGGCACGGTTTTACCCGTCTCGACGTCAACCCACACGCGCACCCAGTCATCAACTTGTGCTAGGACCGAGGTGTTACCGCCCGTCGGCTTGAAGTTCTCGACTTCTGGCAAAATCACCGGCAAGCACTCATCCGCCACGGCAATTGGCTCATAACCATCAACATGAACCATCGGAATCGGCGCACCCCAGTACCGCTGGCGAGAAATCAACCAATCGCGCATTTTATAGGTAGTCTTACTCCGGCCCAAGCCCTGTTGCTCCAGCCAGGCTACCACCTGTTCGCGAGCCTCTTCGCTGCGCAGGCCGTCAAAATCGCCCGAGTTAATCAATTCGCCTTCGCCCGTGTAGCAGCCAGCATCCGCCGAGTTTTCTGGCTTTTCAATCACTTGCACTACTGGCAAATCAAATTTTTCGGCAAACTCCAAATCGCGCTCATCATGCGCCGGCACCGCCATAATCGCGCCAGTACCGTAACCGCCGAGTATGTAGTCCGCCACCCAAATTGGTAGCTTCTGGCCGTTGACCGGGTTGATGGCATAGCTGCCAGTAAAGACGCCAGTTTTGTCTTTATTTTCCTGGCGTTCAACGTCAGATTTTTTCTGCGCCGCTTGAATGTATGCTTCAACCTTGGCACGCGTGTCGGCATTGACTAGCTGAGAAACCAATGGATGTTCTGGCGCCAGCGCCACATACGTCGCGCCAAACAGCGTGTCAGGACGCGTGGTGAAAACAGTTATGACGTCGTCGCGGCCTTCAACTACAAACTCAACCTCCGCGCCAACCGACCGGCCAATCCAATTTTTCTGCATGGTCTTGACCATGTCCGTCCAGTCTAGGTCGTCAGTCGCCTCTAGAATTTCATCAGCATAGGCGGTGATGCGGAAAAACCACTGTTTGAGGTTGCGCTTGGTGACGGGGTTACCGCAACGCCAACATTTGCCGCCCTCAACTTGCTCGTTAGCTAGCACCGTATTGTCGGTATCGCACCACCACTGCGGCTGCTCCTTCTGGTACGCCAAATCGTGTTTGTACAGCTGCGTAAAAATCCACTGGGTCCATTTGTAGTACTCGGGGTCGGCGGTGGAAATCTCCTTTGACCAATCGTAGCTAAAGCCGAGGCGCTTCAGCTGAGCGATGAAATGCGCCTTGGCTTCGTCGTGCGCCACTCGCGGCGTTTTACCGACCTTGATGGCGTAATTTTCTACGGGGAGGCCAAAGCTATCCCAGCCAATTGGATGATAAGTATTATAGCCCTGCTGACGCTTGAGGCGCGCTTTAATATCGGCAAACTGAAACGTCCGACCGTGACCGATGTGAATACCCGCGCCAGTAATACCAGGAAGCATGCTTAGACTATAGTACTTAGGGCGCGTCGTATCACCAAGGTCAGTGACATAGGTACCATCAGCCTCCCACTTATCTTGCCATTTTTTCTCAATTTCCGTCGGATTGTAGCGTTTCATACTCCTTAGTATATCATCTCTCGACGCTAACGTTCGTGTCTTCGTCATTCTCGTCTACAGACACACCACCCCTAGCAAACGGCGGCGGTATTGGCGATGAGCCGGCAAAATCCTGAAGCACCGACTTAAGATTATCGGCATTTGATGGTATGTCAATCTGTTCTGACTTGCTGTAATCAAATGTCATATCCATAGTGATATTCCGATCCTTGTCGTCATCTGAACTGTGTGTCTTAATCTCAATCGCTTTCAGTTGATGCGACCACGGATTGACCCAGATGCGTATAGTAGGCAATTTCTTTGATGACGTAGTTTTATTTGCTGTATTGAATACTTTGTCGCCATAGCACTCTTTAATTTTCTTGCCAAGTTTCGTATCCCCCAGAGAATCGACAAATGCGCGTAGTTTGTCTGACATTTTACCATCCGAAGCTAGATCAATTTCAAAGCCAGGCGCACCATCACGCGGCTCGACCTTAGCGTCCTTTTTGACCGTCACAAAGCTGTTTTTGCGATACGCGTTGATCAGTTCGCTACGCACCTGCTGGTCACCATTGATCAAATCAAAGATTTCTTGGGAACATGTATCTTTATCCGCATATGACGCGCCAAGCTCATCAAATGACACCTTAAGCCACTTGCCTTCAATCTTGTTAAGTTTCTCATCAAGCTGTTTGAGGATCTGGTCACGTATACGTATAACTGTCGGCTGCGCGTCCGGTAGTGCTCCCTGGCCCCGATCCTTAATGATCGTCTCTGCCATCTGGCGTACGATATCTTTTAAGTGTTCACCCTTAATATAAACCGCGCCCTTACCGTCAGCCACCACCGTAAGCACGATATCCTGTTGGGTTTCTATGCCATTGATCGCCAATGTAATGGTGGCCTCGGTTTTTGATTTTGGTGAGTCAGCAACGGCTTTAATCTTAATGTCAGCCCGATTGCCGCTACCAAGATCCATGACGAGCTTACCTGAGGAAACCACCTTTTTAGTCTGGAACGAACTGACCATCGCATCAGTTACCATCCTCTGCGGATCTTGCCACCAGAAAAAGTACAACAGTACCGCAGCGATAGCTAGCAGCAATACAACCGAGCCGGTAATAATACCGATGATGAGGCCAGTTTTCTTTTTTGGCGGCATAACCGAATTCATGATCGGCGGGCGCAAGGACGACGATGCCGGCTGATCAGCCTGTGTAGGTGGAGTCGTTGTCGACTGTGATGAGCTTGATGTGACCGTCGACTGCGACGCTGCCGGCGGTGTTGACGCAGCGGCTTTATCCGCTGGTGTTTTCTTGCTATTCGTACCCTTGTCGTCCATATTCCTCCTCGTTATACTTTCATTGTATCACTATCCGCGAAAGCGCGAGAAAAATTCATTTTTTCGCTTAATCCAATCAGGTGACTGGCGCACCAATTTTTTCTCATCCTCAGTGCTGTGTAGGTTAATTTTAATCGCTTCCTCGAGCCAAACACCGCCACTTGAACCTTTGAAGAGAGCCACGCCGCCCGCATGAAGTTTTTCGCGCACAAATCCGCCGGCCATCAGCGCATCACGACACTCCTTGACCTGACAGCCGCGACGACGTGCTACCGGCGCCAGGTATTGATTAGCCATCTCACCGACGGTCACTACCCAATCCAGCTCGTCTGGCGAACACTGAGCGCCGAGCTTGGCATGACCGGCCTGCGTATCCTTGCGTAGCCCATTCATATTACCAAACACCACGATACGCTGCGGCACCTCGAGACTGTATAGCGTTTGTAGTGCTGATAGCGCCGTCAGCGGCGACGAGCTATAGCTATCGTCAATCAAAATCGTCTGATCCGCACCACGAAGCACTTGCATCCGACCCGGCAGCGGGCCTAACTGGCTCAAACCCTTTTCAATCAATTCTTTCGTCATACCCATCCGCACCCCGGCGAGCATCGCCACGACGGCTGGTCGCAGATTATGCTCACCAAGCAGCGGCAGCGTCACTGCGATGCCATTAGGATATTCCGGGCCGATAATCTTGCCGACGTAGCCGTGTTCCAGCGAGAAATCTTGCTGCTCAAAATAATACTCAGCGACCTCGCTGGTACCATATGTCGTCATCTGGGGATTCGTCAAAAATGCGGCAAATCGACCGTCGATATCATCACGGTTAATAGCCGCAAAGCGAGCATTATTCGCCAATGTTAGCATCTCGCCAGCCACCTCTTCGACGGTATGTTCAACCCGCATGCGGCCAGAGGTTACCGACGTCACAACGGCCATGTCCGGCAAAATAACCTGCTGAAACCACACGTTAAAACCAGGCTGCATCGGGCTGAATTCTTGGACGATGACATGAGCTTCAGGATGCTCAGCGCGAGCACGCTTTTTGACAGCTCGCATCATCTTGCGGCGGTGCCAAAATCCCCACTTCTCCTCCGGACGATTCTCAGGATAGCGCACACCCATAATCTGTAGAAGGGTTTGCAAGTGCGACATTGGCTCAGCAGCGTGCATGGCGACAGCAAATTGCTGCGATAGCACAGTGGCGATCGCCGTTTTGGCACTCGTCTTGCCAGCGCTCCCGGTCACTGCGATCAACTTGACATCAGCATGGTCGGCAAAAAATTGCCGGACATAACGTATCATTTTTTTCTCAAACGACTTCTTGTACATCTCCTTTATCATACCATAAGCGCTATCAAACGCGCCACTTGACGAATAAAAAAGAGCTGTTACGCGCCCACCCGGGGCAATTTCATGTGTTTGTTTTGGATGGCAGCATAGGAAACGCCCCTATGCGTACCAGCTCTGACGATATTATGCGCTTTTCTGTTAAAAAGCACAAGGGGTTTGATCAATATTTACCTACAATTGTTTGGCGAAGGCATTAGTGCCACGTACGACCGCACCTTTTTTCAAGTAGAATCGCTGCGCTGCTTCACGTTCTGGGCGCGATGTGAATTCTAATTTCAAAGCGCCCTGCTCGCGGCCCCAGTCGATGATAGCGTCCCAGAGTTGAGAGCCGACGCCCTTACCCTGGATAGTCGGATCAGCAACGAAATCGTCGAGGTAGATCTTGCGCCCAGCAGCCGGCCCCAGTAATAACGCCACCGTTGCCATGCCAACGACTTTGCCTGATAACCGTGCCAACAGCAACGCATGACTCGGCGAGTCGATAATCTGCTGTAACAGCTCGGTATCAGCCGGGTGTGGCTTGCTGGTGAGTGCCGCGATGAGGTTAGTAATGTCTGCCACATCAGCTTCAGTGATATGGGATGCTCGTTCAATTGTCAATTCGTCCATGCTTCCATTATACTATACCTATGAATCAGCACATACGAGACTTAGCAAAAACCTTAGCCTTACGTCCGCCACGCGTGGTATTTCCTGAAGGTAATAACCACATCATCCAGCAGGCGGCGCGGGCACTAGAGGAGAGCGGTGCAGTGCAGCCAGTATTGCTTGATGAGGAAGAGGACGCCATCAGTCGCGGTGCAACGATGCTAACGAGCGGCGAGGCCGACGTTATGGTGGCTGGAATTGATCACCCAACGAAAGACGTGCTGCGGGCTGGGCTGAAAATTGTTGGACTGGCGCCCGATGTTCGATATGCATCCAGCTTTTTCGTGATAGACATTCCACAGTTTCAGGGCGGTGAACAAGGTTTATTGCTCTTTGCCGACTGCGGTATGAATATTCAGCCAAACGCCGAGCAGCTGGCGGCGATTGCCATGACCTCAGCGAATAGTGCGGCATCACTTGGCTGGGAGCCGCGCGTGGCTATGCTGTCATATTCAACGAAAGGCAGCGCTGGCGGTGATAGTGTCGAGCTCGTCACCCAGGCACTACAACTCGTCAAGACAGGGCGACCCGATATACTCATTGACGGTGAACTACAATTAGACGCGGCAATCGTCCCCGCTATCGGCCAGAAAAAGTCACCGGACAGTCCGGTTGCCGGCATGGCTAATATCCTTGTGTTTCCTGATCTTGATTCTGGTAATATCGCCTATAAGTTAGCCGAACATCTGGCTGGCGGTCATGCGTACGGGCCGATCTTGCAGGGTTTTGCTCGGCCAATCAGCGACCTATCGCGCGGCTCTAGCGTTGATGATGTGATCGGCGCCACACTCGTTACTGCTAGTATGGCGCAAGCGCACTTATAGCAACGAGCGACACTACTGCATGATATACCACTGCGCAAATTGATGCCATTGCTGCAGCGTATCAGTCTCAACCGCCAAGCCTTGATCGCGCCGATCAAACACCTCGGATATCGTCAGGCCGTTACTGCCATCCATCGTAATAATCTTGTTGACCGACGCGCCGCTCTCACCGCGCGGCGGGCTGACAAACTTCCCCGGCTGATCAAAGATAAACGTCTGTAGAGTATGCCCGTCGTAATAGACGACAATATCATGGAGGACAATTTGCCAATCGTCCTTGTCGCGGAGCAGTGCCAAAAAATCCTCGGGCGCCAACCAGTGCGCAACATCCTTCATGTAACCACCGGGAAAGCCGCCGAGCGCGGGCACTTCCCAATTACTATCATTAACAACAACCGGCTTGCCAACCTTCTCGTACGCTGTCCGAACCTTAGCCTCAGTAATTTTCAATGGATCACGGTGCTGGATCTCATCAATATCGAGATTAATAATCTCCACCGCTATGTCGTATTGGCTCAGCGTAGCCGTTGCCTCCTCAATTTTACGCGGATTACCAGTGACGAGATTGATGTGTTTTGTCATGGGGTTTGTTATAGCACCTCTTATTCCAGTGTAGCGAGAAATTGGCGGACGGCGTCAATTGGTTTAATTGTGGGGTACGTGACTACATATTCGTCAGCATAAAGTTCAGCGCGAGTTCTGCCGCCGTAGCCATCTGGGCAAAATATTTTATCCCAGCCAAAACCACCATTGCCTGCAGGATGCTTGGCGATGACGCCACCAAGTTCAGCGCGGAACAACTTGACCTGCTCACCATCGTAGTAGCCAAACACACACGCCGCTGCTGCCGATCGATCATCAAAGCCATCAAGCATCCGACAGAGGTTCTCTAAACCGTTCGGCGCCTCGACAAAAAACTTGATAAACGGGCCCGGCAGTCCACTGAGCGCCGTAAACTCAAGCGCCACATCCTCAACCAAAACTGGACGCTTAGCAACTGCATACGCCTGACGTACCTTATGCTCAACAATCTCTTCCAAGCTCGTTGATTGAATTTCCGTTAAATCAACCGCCCGATGCTTCAGTGGTAAACCCAGCATGCGCGATAAGTAATCTGCCTTGTGCAGATTGCCGGTGATAAAAGTAACCGTCTTCATCGCACTTACACCTGAGTTTCAGAGTTTATTTTCTGAAATCGCGGCACAGATTTCCCATCCAGTACTACTGTTTCCGTAAACATGTTGGCAGGGCGAGCAAATAACTTATATTCATTTTCATAGAGAGATCGGTAAATTACTAGGAACTCTTCTGCCTCAGTTTCTAATGCTAGGCCGATCACCTCGTATAGTTTGCCTGATTTGCTATGCTTGTACACACCCTTGCTTATTTTCGCGCAACGACTCTGCTCTTTACTATCCGCCGTTTCTTCGCGATACTTCTCTGGCTGAGCGCGGAAGATTTTCACCCATCTGCTATCATCCGCCAGGTCATGATATTTAATGTAATGTCGTTTGTCAAAGCCACCTTTATCCTGCTTTTTATGCGCCATTTCCTCTTGGACCTGCTCTATAGAAAAGCCAAAATCTTGGCGCAGCGCGTCAACGACTTCCTGTAAATCAGCCAGCTCTTTGAGCGATTCATTACGCTGATTATCGTCCAGCGGGATTTCGTCCGTCTCCTCGTGAACTTTGCGGAGCAACTCGCGGCGAAATTCCTGCTTGTCTAATGTGTGGTACTCTGTGTGTAAAACTTCTTCGTCGTCCAGACACTTTTTCACGACTTTGTCGCGAACTAGTTTTTGTAAATAAAATCGAATCATTTTAAATTAAGGTTTTAATACTGTCTTTGTAGGTTGATATATTAGATTATAAGTAATATTTAGCGTTCTATGCAACCGCCTTTTAGCGCGGTAAAACAACGCCTGTATCTTTCGCTATCTTTAACAATTCTTCGTTAATGACTAGCAGTTTTTCTTTTGACGACATCTTGGCGAAGCCGGCGCTCATCAAAGTTTTATTCGGCTTGCTATAAATAACATCGTATATTTCTTCAATATCGTTAGTAAGTGCCTGCAGCTCGCCTTCAACTCGCCCGAGTCGATCTTTGACCTCGCGCATCTCGCTTTCAACACCGTTAAGTCGATCCTTGACTTCGCGAATATCACTCTCAACACTGTCGAGCCGGCTTTTGACCTCGCGCATGTCGCTTTTCAAACTAGATACAT
>ERZ773069.334-NODE-334-length-32488-cov-6.071193_pt1 | contig 32488 bp, 34 predicted proteins | sample MGYA00580619_ERZ773069 | MGnify/ENA primary metagenome ERZ773069 (study PRJEB29015, sample SAMEA2738007) | human oral metagenome | biome: human oral; feature: human-associated habitat; material: dental | place: China | collected 2108 ...
CACAGTTATCCTCATTGTCATCGCTGCGGCACGCGCTTGATGTATCGGGCGCACCCGAGTTGGTTCTATGACGTACAGGGGCAGAAGGAGCTAATGCTTGCGAAAAATTCCGAGCAAATTACATGGTTTCCTGAACATCTAAAGCATGGGCGGTTTGAGAAAAATATTGAACAAGCGCCAGATTGGAACTTATCACGCGATCGTTTCTGGGCAACAGCGGTGCCGGTTTGGGAGGCGGTTGACGCAGATGGTAATACGCTGCGCGACGAACAGGGCAATAAGCGGCAAATCGTTGTCGGCTCGTATGCAGAGTTGAAAGAATTAAGTGGCGTAGAACTTGATGATTACCACCGTCCGTGGATTGATGTTATTGAGTTTGACTTGACACCTGAAGGCGATGTGCCTCCAGCTGATTATCGCGGCGAACGTATCCACTATACGCGCATTGATAAAGTGCTGGATGGATGGTTTGAGTCGGGCAGCATGCCATTCGCACAGTTCCACTATCCGTTTGAGAACAAAGCGAAGTTTGAGGAAAATTTCCCAGGCGATTTTGTGGTTGAGTATATTGGCCAGGTGCGGGCGTGGTTCTATTATGTGCACGTTGTTAACACTGCTCTGGCAGAAATCGGCGCTTTTGGCGAGGCGGGCGAGCAGCACAAAAATGCCTATAGCAACGTCATCACTACTGGCGTGGTGGCGGGCAATGACGGCCGCAAGATGAGTAAGTCCTTAGGCAACTTTACTGACCCGAACGAGCTGATGGATAAATTCAGTGCTGATAGCTTGCGCTTCCTGCTGCTGAGTAGTCCGCTACTGAACGGTGAAGACTTTGCCTTGCACGACAAGGACGTTGGTGACGTGGCGCGTAAGCTCAGTATGATCTGGAATATGTATGATTTCTTTACGATGTATGCTGAAGTTGATGGTTGGGAATTTGACGGCGAGTTGGTTGATCCGCTGAGCGGTCGAGCGATATTCGGTGACGAAGGCTTTGCCTTTCCGGCAAAGCGAGGCCAAGAGCGCCAGCTGGATCAATTGGCGGCCGAGCGGCCTGAGGCAACGGATATCGCGACCGTAGCTAATGTAGTTACGAATCCGCTCGATATCTGGATTATTAGCCGTTTGCACGAGCTGGTGGCTGAGGTCGAGAAGCAGGTGGATGCCTATAACATCCCTGATGCGCTGAGTCCGATTCTGCCATTCCTTGACGATGCATCGAACTGGTATGTGCGCCGCAGTCGCCGCCGCTTCTGGAGATCGTCGAAAGGGGCCGCGGGCGCTGAGGATGATGGTGATAAAAATGATGCCTACCGCACGCTGCACTATGTGCTGGTGCGCTTGAGCTACATCTTGGCTCCATTTACGCCGTTTTTGGCCGAGGAGTTGTATCATAACTTGACGGGTGATGACGAATCGATTCATTTGAAGGATTGGCTGCCGGCGGGCGCGGTGAATGAGCAGGTGTTGGCTGATATGGCTCGGACACGCGAATTGATCAACAACGGTCTTAGTTTGCGGATGAAGCAGGATGAGCACCAAGTATCGATCAAGGTGCGCCAGCCGCTGCAATGTGCGGCTTATGCGGGCACAAAGCTGGCTGATTACTACCAGCAGATCATGGCTGAGGAGCTCAATGTCAAGGAAATTCGCTGGATTGAGAATTTAGACGAGCACTTGGCTGATTATGACGTGACCGAGGGCGTGATCAAGCCAGAGAATTGGATCGAAATTAGTAAGCACTTGACGCCCGAACTCAAACGCGAGGGCCTGATGCGTGAGGTTATTCGTCACGTGCAGAGTGCGCGCAAGAAGGCGGGATTGCAAGTGGACGATCGAATTACGCTGCAGCTGACGACGAATGACGAGCAGCTCCGCCAAGCGATTGATGAGCATGCTGAGGCGATTGCTACTGAGACGCTGGCGGTGTTTGGCGAGGTACATGACAATCAGTCGACAGTGACGGTTGAAGGGGCTGAGCTCGAGATTGCCCTTGCTGTTGTAAAATAGTCATCACGATAAAGGTTGCGCCTCAAAACTAATGCGTGGCAAGCGTTTGTTCGGCTGCGCGCTGATCGGACATTCATGACCTTGGCGATCGCCATGCAACGCGGTACAATGGGTTTATGTGTAATCTAGCAGTTCTCAGTCAGTTACTCTTTTTTGCGCGAGCCGGTGGCGGCGGGTCAAGTTCTGGCGGTGGTGGTGGCGTTGTCCTTTTCGGGATACCGATGGTAATTGCAATTTCGGCAAGTGGTTTTGTGAAAAGAGCCACTCAGTCAAAGATGGCCGCCATAGCGGTTGGGTTTTTGGCCGGCCTACTCGCCAGCCTGTTCTACCTACTCGGCGGTGTTGTTATTTTTATCCTGGTGGCCATCTCGGCATTGGTCGGTGCAATTATCGGGGCATTTACGGATAAGATCAGCCGTTTTCGTAAGGGCAGTGAGGCCGCGCAGCAAGCCGTCCGGCAAGCGGCGGCTCAGGACAGCGCCTGGAACGAACAGGGTATTGTCAATTATGCAACAACGGTGTTTAATCGGTTTCAATATGACTGGGAGCGGATGGATTTGCCATCAATTCAGCAATACGTCACGCCGAATTATGCGCGGCATATCGGACTAATGTTGTATGCTCTACAACAGATGGGGCGAGTCAATCGCATGAAGAATGTGGCGATCAGTGAAGCGATTATCACCCGGGCGTATGATGATGCGAATGATCAGAATGACCGAGTAAGTGTGAGTTTTGTTGCCTCGGCAAATGATGAGCTGGTTGACGTGGCGAGTGATGCGGTGCTACATCGTGATACGGGCGAGTTTGGTGAGCAGTGGAACTTTGTGCGCTCGGGTAATGGCTGGTTACTGGATAGTATTGATCAGGAAACGGAAGATCCCGCCCAGCTTGTTGCCTCTATGCAGCAGTTTGCAGCGCAATACGACATGTACTTCAGTCCGGATTGGGGGCGGTTACTGCTGCCGACCCGCGGTGAATTATTCAAGGGCGGCTTTAAGGGGACCGACATCAATAACCATATCATTGGATTCTGGACGAGCAATCTATTGGTGCAGCTATACACCTATGTGGCTGACGCTTCAAATACTGATTCGGCGACTACGTACATTATTGGGCAGGTTAATTTGCCAAAGTCGTATGGTGGGATTTTAGTGGAACGTCGGGATTCACGTTTCCTGAAACGGTTTAGGGCGCCGTCAGGCTATAAAAAAGTAGAACTGGAATGGGGTGACTTTAACAAGCGCTACCAAGTATACGCCACCGATGAGAATCAGGTGACGAGCTTTGAGCTGCTCAACCCAAGTTTCATGGCCTGGTTGTATGATCAGGATATTAAGGTTAATATTGAGGTGGTAGATAATATTGTTTATCTCTATGCCAAAATTTCTGCGGGCGAGATGCGCTACGCGGAGATGATGGATATTTTGCAGAAATCACATAAAGAACTCAAGATGTAAGGAGGAAATATGATTACCAAAGCTATTATTCCGGTCGCTGGTTGGGGTACACGAATGTTGCCAATTACCAAATCGATTGAAAAATGTATGTTGCCGATTGGCAATCGACCACTGATTGATTATGTGGTGCAGGACTGCTTGGCGGCCGGCGTGCGCGAGCTGATTTTTGTGGTTGGCGAACAGAGTTCACAGCTGGAGAGCTATTATCGGAGCAATATTTTGCTCAACGATTATTTGCGGAGCAAGGGTAAGGATGACAAGCTGGCTCTAGTGGCGCCAATTGATGCGAAGCTTCACTTTGTGACGCAGCCAAGCTACGGCAAGTATGGCTCGGCGGTGCCGGTAGCTTTGGCGGCTGATTATCTCGAGGATGGTGAGTCGGCAGTGGTGCTGATGGGTGATGACTTTATGTATAATGCCGATGGCTCAAGCGAAGTGGCGCGACTCTTAGCAGCGACGCCAGACGGTCAGTGTAGCCTACTAGCCCAGGAAGTGCCGGGCGATGACATTAGTCGGTACGGGGCGATTGTGATAGACGAGGCTGGTAATTTTGTAGAGATCGTGGAAAAGCCAAAGCCAGAGGAGGCGCCGAGCCACTTTGCCAACATCGGTAAATACGTCCTCACCAAACAAGTCATTCAGTCTTGTGCTGATGTTGCAATATCGCCGCGCGGCGAGTATGAGTTGACCGATGCGATCAGTAATTATGCGCGAGCCGGTGGCGTTGTTAAGGTTGTGCCGGCAGTGGGCATGCATCTTGACGGTGGTAATGTCGAGGGCTGGCTGCACGCAAACAATGTGGTATGCGGTCGGTCAGGGTCGTGTTCGTGTAATTGATTTTAGGATGATAGCACAGCGCCGGCGAGGTAAAGAAACTGGGGCAGTATTGATTTGTTGGTGCGTCTCTGGTACAATGGAACGGATTGAAAACTAATTTTTAAGGAACGAAATGAAAGCAGTCGTAAAGATCTCTGGCACGCAATATGTTGTCAGCGAAAAAGAGTCCCTCTTGGTGGATCTCCTCCCTGAAGGCACAAAAGAACTCACTCTCGACGCACTTTTAGTGATTGATGGTGATAAAACAAACGTTGGTACGCCGACCGTCAAGGGTGCGGCGGTGAAAGCGAAGGTTGCTGAAGCAGAAGTCAAGGGCGACAAAATCCGCGTCATCCGCTACAAGAGCAAAAAACGCGTTCACAAAGAAACGGGTCATCGCCAGAAGTACACCAGGATTGAGATTACCTCGATCAAATAACCGATGAATTAGCATACCGCCCCGTGATGAGGGCGGTATTTTTATGGCCGAAACTATGGTACAATGAGGTAAGCAGAAGGGGTATCGATGACGAAGATTATTGCGGTGACAAATCAAAAGGGCGGCGTCGGCAAGACGACGACTTCAATCAATGTGGCATATTTTTTGGCAAAAGCCGGTAAGCGGACGCTGATCGTTGACTTTGATCCGCAGGGTAATGCCACCAGCGGCCTTGGCATTGATAAGCAAGAGCTGGGCATAACGATGACCGAGGTAGTGACTGGTCAGGCAGCCTTGAATAATATAATTATTCAGACCGACATCAAGAATCTATCGATCGCACCAGCCACGTCGCACTTAGCAAATACCGAGGTTGAGTTGGCCCAAGCCGAGGGGCGGTTTGTGCGGCTGCGCCAGGCGCTGGCGAGCCTCGCTGGGCATGATTATGTGATCATTGATAGTCCACCGAGTTTGAGTCTGCTGACCGTGAATGGGCTGATCGCAGCGCAGTATGTCTTGCTACCAGTGCAGGCAGAATTTTATGCACTGGAGGGGCTGGGACAGCTGATGGAGACGATGAAGCTGGTTCGCAAGGGGCTTAATCCGCATTTGCGCCTGCTCGGTGTGGTGACCACCATGGTTGATTCGCGAACAACCTTGTCGAGTCAGGTGTACGATGAAATTAAAAAGCATTTCGCTGATACGATTTTCAAGACGACGATTCCGCGTAACATTCGCCTCGCTGAGGCGCCAAGTCACGGCGTGCCGGTTGGCGTGTACGATCGTTTCTCAAAGGGCTCGCGGGCCTACCACGCGCTGACTAAAGAGATTATCGAGAGGATTGAAGGATGAAAAAGGGACTTGGGCGGGGATTTGATTCGCTGATACCGACAAACTTATTTGACGAGACCTTTGACCCGACGGCTGGTCAAGATGCGACAATGTCGCAATTACGCCAGCTACCTACTGCAGACATTATCCCAGATCCAGACCAGCCGCGGCGATTCTTTGATGAGGAGGCGCTGCGTGAGCTGGCCGATTCGATTGGTCGGCATGGCGTGGTGCAGCCGATCGTCGTGACGCCACACGGGGCGCAGTTTATGATCGTGGCTGGCGAGCGGCGCTGGCGAGCGGCGCAACTGGCTGGATTAGTCGAGATGCCGAGCATCATTCGCAGTTTGAGCGATCAGCACCGATTAGAGGTATCGCTGATTGAGAACTTGCAGCGGCGCGACCTCAACCCGCTAGAGACGGCGACGGCGTATATGAAACTACGCGACCAGTTCAATATGACACTGGAGCAAATCGGTCAGCACGTCGGCGGCAAATCGGTCAGCGCCATTAGCAATACGCTGCGCCTCTTGAAATTACCGAGTGTGGTGCGGACGGCGCTGTTTGAAAATAAGATTTCTGAAGGGCAAGCGCGAACATTGGTGGGGCTGCCAGATGACGTGGCGGAGGATTTGCTGCGGCAGACGATTCATCAGGGCTGGAGCGTGCGCAAGCTCGAACAGATGATCGCTGCCTGGAAGCGGGCACAGCAGCCGTCGGGCCACGCGTCAACTCCAAAGCCAGCCCGCTCGCTGCACGCCTCGTCGGTGGCGCGCCTGTCGAAAAAACTCCGTGCTGACATCACGGTTCGCACCAGCAAGCGCGGTGCCGGTCAGATTATCATCCCGTTCAAAGACCAAGCGGATTTTGAGCGGATTCGCAACTTGATTGGCTGATTATTAAAATCCTCTGATCTGTGTGAAGGGGAAAATACGGGCGATGACCGGCCCAACAATGTCGTATAGCGGAATGTTGCCCATGCAGTTACGCGAGTCACACGAAAAATTACCCTCGCGATTATCGCCCATTACGAAAACCGTCCCCTCAGATACTTTGGTATCGACATCGCCGGAGGTGGGTGACTTTGGTTCGTTTTTATTGACGGTTGTATCGGGGTTAAAGCCGTTTGGATGCTCGGTGTTATAAACGGTGACGACGCCGTTTTTGACGGTGACGCGCTCACCCGCGAAAGCGATGACCCGTTTGACGATATATTCATCGTGACCTAGGGTCGGATTGTAATTAGGATTTTTAAAGACAATAATTTGACCGCGCTGGGGGATATACTGTTTATTTTGAAGCTGTTTGATCGTGACTGATAGTCGGTCGACGATCAGGCGGTCGTTGGTGTGCATGGTGTTTTCCATGCTTGGTCCCTGCACGCCAAAACTACGAAAGACAAAGGTGTTTATCAAAATCGTCCCGATAATCACCCCAATCACAAAAATAATCAGTCCCAGACTGTCCCTTAGACGAGGGTGTCGATCGAGAAAATGAGCATCCATCCGCCTTATTATACATGGTTTGGTGGCGAAAACCAAAAGCTTGATCGATAGAGAAGTGTGCTATAATAAGGAGCAGTGAAAATTTCAAATAGGAATTCGGTCGATGGATTTGTACCGCGGAGGGCTCAGCGGTCTCGTTTGGGTGGTGTATCGCCGGAGCAGGTAGCTGCTCATCCTCGTCAGGCGGAGCAGCCTACCCCGCAGATACTTGGCCGGCAGCCGATCCAATTACCGCGCCAGTCACTGTCACAAGCTGATCGGGTGCGCCTCGCGGCTTCGTCAACTGCTGATATCGACGAAGATATTAGCAATTCGCTCAAAGATCTTGACATCCAAAAGCCCGAAGCACCCCGTGAAAAGCGCAAGAAATCGCATAAAAAACGTCGCAAGCTAAAGATTATTATCCTGGTGATCGTGGCGCTGATAATTCTGGTGGGTGGATTTTTGCTGTACAAGGCGTGGGTCAATGCGGGGCGAGTGTTTGGTAGCGGTAATCTGATTGACTTGTTTCAGAATCAACCACTGAAAATGGATGCACACGGGCGGAGCAATATGCTGATCCTCGGTACGACGGATGATGATCCAGACCATCCAGGCGCAACGTTGACCGACTCAATGATGGTGCTGAGTGTTGATCAAAAGAAGCACGATGCCTATATGTTTAGTATTCCGCGCGACTTATACGTGCAGTTTGGGCGAGTTTGTAATTCTGGTCGTGCCGGCAAGATTAACGAATATTTTGACTGTGTTGCCAAGGGTAATGATGAACAGGCTGAAAAGAAGCGGATAGATGCCAGCCGCGAGTTTGTTGGCAAGATTTTTGATATGGATATACAGTACGTAGCACACGTTAATGCTCAGGTAATCAAGGACGCGGTTAATGCGGTTGGTGGTGTGACGGTGAATGTTCAGAGCGACGATCCACGAGGTGTGTTTGACCCGAGCGTCGACTGGATGTGTCGGGAGAAGGGACTGTCAGCGGAGCAGCGGAAACGGCGCTGTCCGACGGGGCATTACATTCATTTCAAGAATGGGCCAAATGAGATGGACGGTGACAAGGCGCTGTATTTCTCGCGAGCGCGTGGAGCGCTGGGCGGTTCGTATGGGCTGGACAAGTCGAACTTTGACCGCGAGAAAAACCAACAGTTGGTGCTGATGGCGCTCAAGAACAAGGCAGCCTCGACAGGCACGCTGACTGATCTTGGCAAGGTGACGGCGCTGATGGACGCCATGGGCAAGAATCTGCGCACTAACGTTGATGCCAAGGAAGTCCGTACGGTGATGGATGTTGCTTCCAAGATCAAGGATACGGACATTCACCGCCTCAGCTTTATTGAAAAAGATAATGTCCTGCTTGGCACGAGTAGTGTTGGTGGCGCCAGTGTGGTCGTGCCGACAGCTGGCCAGTTTGATTATTCGCAAATTCGATCGTTTATCAAGGTGGAAATATACGGTGATGCACTTGCCAAGGAAAAGGCGCGCGTCCTGGTGCTCAATGGCAGTGGCGTGGTCGGAGCCGCCAAATCCGAAGCTGATCGCCTAAAGGCGGCATCACTCAACGTGGTGAGCGTTGGCAATTCACCACAGAAAATTACCGAAAAGTACAGGGTTTATCAGCTGGAGTCGGGCAAGTCCAAGCAGGCTTCTGCCAACAAGATCAAAGAACTGTATGGTGTAACATTAACCGAAGGCAAACCGCCATTTAACCTGCCAGCTGAGGCTGACTTCGTAGTGATAATCGGGCCGTAATTTGGTATAATAGGGTGGCAATGGAGTTTCTGAAAAAAACAGCCAGGCGACGGTCGCTTCTCAGTAATATCGCTTATTATGCACTCAATTTAGGGATGGTGGCAGTCTTGTTCTGGATGTCGCAGGAGATTCATTATCCGTTGGCGGCGATTGTGCTGGTACTCTTAAGCAAGTGGCGGACATTGTCGGTGCGCCCTAAGTTTTGGCTAACGAATATTCAAGGAAGCCTGGTTGACGTGGTGGTTGGTCTCGGTGTGGTGGCGCTGATGTATGCGCCGCAGGCGACGCTGGTGCTACGAATTGCGCTAGCGGTATTTTATGCGATATGGCTTGTCGCTATCAAGCCGCTATCAAAGCGCTGGCAGATGACATTGCAGGCGGGTCTCGCGGTATTTATCGGCACAGCAGCACTGTTTGCAGTGTCACACGAATGGTCAGCTGCGGTGGTTGTGCTGTGTGCGCTAGTCATTGGGTATGGCACGGCTCGGCATTTCCTATCGACGTTTCGCGAGGAGCAGATTACTGTACTCAGTCTAGCCTGGGGGCTGGTATTTGCGGAGATTGGCTGGCTGGCGCATTACTGGACGTTTGGCTATGCGCTGCTTGGGGTGAATGCGCTGCAACTACCGCAGGTGACGATTATCTTTACGCTGCTATCATTCGTAGCCGAACGTACTTATACTTCTTGGCATAAGCATAAGACGATCGTTATTGCTGAAGTTGCCGGCCCGGCTATCTTGGCGTCGGCGCTTATCCTGACCATTTTACTATTCTTTAACTCGGTGACACTATAGTGGAGCAAGAACCTCGCTCAGCTCAGCAATTCCAACCTCGACTGGGTGTGCCACGTCGCAGGAAGCTAGCGCTGATTAGTGCTTGTGTCATCACGATGCTATGGCTGATGGTTGGCTCGGCAGTGCTGGGTTCGTGGCTAACGACGCAGTTTAATAAACAGTCCATCCAGTCTACTCCTGACGGCAACCTCGTCATGTCGCGCGATGAGGCAGATATCAGCGAGGTTGTGCAGCGTGTATCTAAAAGTGTGGTTTCGATCGTAACCACTAAGAATGGCCGGACATTGTCGCGTGCGACAGTGCAGCAAGGTGCTGGCACAGGGATCATCATCAGTAAAGACGGTTACATTTTGACGAATAAACATGTCGTCAAAGACGCCGAAACTATCAAAATTATGGGTAGTGACGGTACGCAGTATACGGACGTCAAGTTTGTTGGCGCTGATCCACTCAACGATGTGGCGTTTCTCAAGATCAATGGTGTGAATGACCTGCCGGCAGCCACGCTGGGTGATTCAAGCACGGTGCGTGTTGGTCAGAAAGTAATTGCTATCGGTAATTCACTGGGTCGCTACCAGAACACCGTCACAACGGGTATTATCTCGGGGAAGGGCCGACCAGTTCAGGCCTCTACCAGTGAATATAGCGACGAAGCCGAGAGTCTGACTGATCTACTTCAGACTGATGCTGCGATCAATCCGGGCAATTCTGGCGGGCCGCTCCTCAATATGTCGGGCCAGGTTATCGGCATCAACACAGCGATCGTCTCGGATGCGCAGAGTGTGGGATTTGCAATTCCGATTGCCGCCACCAAGGGGTTGGTACGCAGTGTACTGAGCTCTGGAAAAATTCAGAAATCATATATCGGCGTGCAATATATCGCGATTACCCCTGAAGTTCGTGCTGAGCATAAATTACCAGTCAAAAGCGGTGCGTATGTCGGCGGCTCGCGTCGCAAATCGGCGGTCGTCGCTGGCGGGCCAGCCGATAAAGCAGGCATCAAGGACGGCGATATCATTACCAAGGTAAATGATAAATTGATCGGCGAGCAGGGCGGTCTCGGCAGTCTTATCTCTGAGTTCTTGCCGGGCGAGACGGTAGAACTGACTATCCTGCGCGACGGCAAGGAACAGAAGGTCAAGCTAACGCTTGGCGCCTACAAGGCGTAGGACGATGATAAAGCCGCGCGTCTCTACCTCGTGAAGGCCGTGCTGCCTTGCTTGATGGAGAATTGCCTGGTGCTGTCGCGGGTCGGCTTCCAGAAAAAGCAGACCATCTGCCGTCAAGCGGCGCGGCGCTTGCTCAATCAGTGTCTCGATCAACCGCAGTCCATTATCCGCCGCAAATAATGCCTCGGCGGGTTCGTGACGTAGCTCTGGCGAAACATCCCAGTCCCGATCAACATACGGCAGATTAGCAAAGATATAATCCACCGGCTCAATCTGCCCGGAAAGGAGCGATTGTTGCTGCAGCGTCACCCGCGCCTGTAAATTGCTCGCATTTTTCTCGGCAATTTTTATGGCTCGTGGACTAATATCCGATAAAATAACCCGCAGGGACGGCCGCTCTAGCGCCGCTGTAATGCCAAGGCAGCCCGAACCAGTGCCAATGTCAATCAGCGTCTTTGGCGCGATCTCACTGGCTGTCAGCGCTAAAAACAGGGTAATCATCTCCTCTGACTCCGGTCGTGGCACCAGGACAGCTGGCGAAACGGTAAATTTCCGTCCGTAAAATTCCTTATAGCCCAAAATATACGCCAGTGGCACTCGGTCGAGGCGCAGGCTCAGCCTGGCGTCAGCAATATCAACTCGCCGCGGGTCAATCTCCTCATCCAGGTGCGCATGAAGGTACGTCCGGTTCTTCCGCAGAGTGTTAGCCAATATCAGCTCGGCGTCCAACCGCGCCGACGCAACACCAATAGCTTTTAACTGTTTAGCGGCGTTCTTTAGCCAGGTTGCTATATTCATGTTGTTAATTATACTACATAGCTAGGAATGAGTAAAGTGATTATGGTTGCAAAATAGCTATAAAGTTGTAAAAAGTATTGACAAATCAAGAGAGAGAGTAATATAAGAAGCACACTAAGCATAATCAAGTAAAAAGGAATAAGTTGTGGATAGAAATAGGATTTCATCACCGGCGACATTAGAACATATGGATGAAGAGCGTGAGCCACGTATCGTCACCTATGAAAGCGGTGCTAGCGTATTAGTTCACGATGAGCCGGGTGATAGAGTGACTATCGGCACTGATGATAAATACCTTAGAGATCCTATGTTAAGTCGTGGTATGCTTTGTTTTGAGGCTATTCGTGATGATGGCGTTAGGGTTGAGTCTTATGTTACACCAGATGAGGTTGTGACTGCACGACACTATGATCACATGGTCGCGTATGATGTGTATACACGCAACAATACCCGAGACGAGACGGCGATACTGGTACCAGTAGGCAATGATATACACGGACGGGAGTTCGTGATTGGTGAGGATATTACAGTAATTCCGGGGTATGCTCGTGGCGGTATGACGCTAAAATCCATTTCGGCGGAGTATAAATATGATATGGGTCGTCGTGATACCATAGAAGGCGAAAGTCCATTTGAGACAATAAAACACAAAATTGAAAAGCAGCGACGGAATAGTAAACTTGGCTCGACTGCGCTAGGGGTATAATACTACTAGGTAGCTGATACTATTTTTCGGCATTCTGCGCCTTCAACTCCCGCTCATATCGCTGCAATTGCTCAATCAAGTCGTCAATATCCCCGTTCATCGCCGCGGGGATATTGCTGCGGCTGTAGTGGACGCGGTGGTCGGTGATGCGGTCTTGCGGGAAGTTGTAGGTGCGAATCTTCTCTGAGCGGTCACCAGTACCAACGAGTGAGCGTCGTTCGGCACTTAATTTGGCATTTTCCTCATCAATTTTCATCTGCAGCAAGCGCGAACGCAGCACGCTCATGGCTTTTTCGCGGTTCTTGATCTGTGATTTTTCATCTTGGTTAGTGACGACGATACCAGTTGGTAGGTGAGTGATTCGCACTGCCGAGTCGGTAGTATTGACGCTTTGGCCGCCATTGCCGCTGGAGCGGTAGATGTCAACGCGCAGGTCGCTTGGATTAATTTCAACGTCGGCTTCCTCGGCTTCTGGCAGCACCGCTACGGTGACGGTGGAGGTGTGGACGCGGCCTTGGCTTTCGGTGACTGGGACGCGCTGGACGCGGTGGACGCCGCCTTCAAATTTCAATTTGGCGTATGGCGCGTCGCCCTTGACCATGAAAATAACTTCTTTATAGCCGCCTGAGTCGTTGGCGGATTCGCTGATGAGCTCAGTTTTGTAGCCATTGGCTTCGCACCAGCGTAGGTACATGCGGTACAGTTCCGCCGCAAACAGCGATGCTTCGTCGCCACCAGCGCCAGCACGGATCTCTATGATGATGTTTTTCTCGTCGTTTGGATCTTTTGGCGTCAGTAGGATGAATAATTCTTCTTCCAGCTCTGACAGCCGCGCTTCAGTTTCAGTGATTTCGGCTTTTGCTAATTCTGCCAATTCGCCGCCGTCATTCGCTAATTCTTTGGCGTCACGCAGATTTTGCTCTAATGCCACTCGCTCGTCGCCCTTGATAATAAGCGTCTCTAGCTCCGAGAACCGCTTATTTTTACTCGTGAAATCCGGCGAGCCATACGCGTCGGGACGCGCCAAAAAATCACCCAGCGTCGCCCGCTCCGCCTTCAACGCCTCGAGGTCAAGAGAGATTTTTGTCATATGGATTATTATAGCATATTGGTGGGGGACAGCGGGCCTACTAGTAAAATACTGATAATGGCGTAGGGATACTTGACAAACAAAAGAAAATAGAGTAATATGTAGACCATTAGTGCATCATATATTGCAGTAGCAAAGATAAGGAAAATAAAAAGTATGGGCAAATTATTTCAATCAGCACGACGTATGATCAATGAAACCTTCGGGACAAACTTTGGGCGGGTGCGTAATGTCGAGAAGGCCTGGGAGATGGCACAAGAAGAAAATAGGACCTGGGAACGCAAAGAGAAAATAAAAAGACGTCGCAAAGCAGAACGTAAAGTGGGGGAATGGGTTGCAGCAAGGACCGCTAAAGGAGAAAATCTGGCGGAACCAAGTCCGGAAATACAGCCTGGTTCTCTCGAGTATTTTGATAAGATGTTTGATACCGTTAGGCAACTTACATCTGGTACCCCAAGTGAGCAGCAGCTCGAAGGTTTAGTAAAAGATTATAAGCTGGAGTCTCTGAGGGGGATGGAGGTTAGGTTTAGTCCTGGTTTTCCTGCGGATGACTTCGTTGCTACTAGGGGCGGCGAGCAGGTTGTCGGTGTAGCGCGTGCCTATGAAGGAGGTCCTACAACAGCACTCAACAGGCATATGGATGAGTTTGCCCTAGATAGGAGTACTGGCATTTTGAAGGAGGTGTCGTATTTTGAGCCAGGTGATGGTGGGCCTGTGCGGCATTATGTAAGCTGGTCTCATCCTGACGGTCATTGTACTACCATTGATTTGAATAGAGACGGTTCATTTATTGAGGGCTCACGAGTTGACAAGCCCGCAAGCTCTGAAGGTGTGGTTAACTATCAGCGATCGGTACAAACTATGGCTAGGGTTATTGAAGCTAAGTTAGCGGCTCGGAAACAGGGGGAGTTTGAAGAACAGCTTCGGCGGAGGCGGTAATCTGATCTAGTTGGTCATTTTCATTAAGTCTTGTTAACCTAAAACCACCCCGGTCATTGGGGTGGTTTTGAGCTATACCGTGTCGTGACTTAAGTTATTTCTTAGCTTTCTTGCTCTTTGCCTTAGGTGTAGCCGCTTTCTTCTTTGTGTCGTCTGTGTCATCTGCCGCCTTGGTGGCTTTTTTGGCGGCAGCTTTCTTGGCTTTGTTGGCTAGGGCTGTCTTGCGAGCCTGGGCGGCTGCTTGGCGTGCCTTAAACCGGTCAACACGACCTTCGGTGTCGATGATCTTTTCTTCGCCGGTGAAGAATGGGTGTGAGGCGCTGGAGATGTGCACCTTGACGAGCGGATAAGTTTTGCCATCTTCCCAAACGATGGTGTCCGTGGTTTGCGCTGTTGACTGAGTCAAGAACGCGAAGCCCGCTTGATCGTCGCTAAATACGACCGGGCGATAGTTCTGTGGGTGAATACTGCTTTTCATAACCTTGGTATTTTAGCAAAAAAGTATGGGTATTGCAAATATCACCACTAGTGCAGCTGCATACTGGAGCTATACTCGCCGTTCGGCAAGGGCCGCTCAACAATTATGCTTGTAAATCATCAAAAACATTGTAATGTACTTGACAAATCAAGAGATAGAGAGTATAGTTGACTCCGATAGCTAAAAACCAAGGAGTTACACGACATGGATAAGGGAAGACAGCCAAATATTTGGGGTAGGCATAATCTCAACCGGTTGGCAGAGGAAGCATTTCGGCGCAATGAGGAAAAAGAGAAGGCGCAGGCTGTTGGTGAAATACTAGATTACCCGGATGGCTGCGAGAAGAGTAACATAAACTTTCTTAGTAATAACCCATTATCGCGTCTTAGTAGGGCGCTTGAAAAGGCCTTTGAAGTGGGGCTGTCTCCTAGTGCTTGTGATACTGTGAGTGTAAAACTGTTTAATCCCCACGAACGTGTCGTCGACAACTCTCTTGTCGTGCCAATGGAAGTAAATACTTCAGTTGTAGCACTTGATGCCTATGGACCCGGTTCTGTCGGACGAGATGGGGTAAAGGTTGGTTCGATTTTATTGTTTAAGCTGTCGGCTCACCTTATTGATGAGCCGGTGCCAGATATGACGGCAAAGGACTTAGCGTGGGGTGAGAACTGTGTGTTTGGTGCTTTTGTGGATAGCGACGCGATTAACTATTTTGAGATTGCTCAAACGAGTGGCGATGTCGTTCAGTCAGAGTTACGCCGTAAGGATCCAACAGAGGAGAGTGGTCAATCTGTCGAGGCGCAAGTCGTGACGCCGGGGCAGGATAGACTTATTGTTAACGAGCTTTCCTCTTCAAGTAATGAGGCACTTGAACTCGAGCAGGAGTTAGACAAGTTCATAGCGTCTCGCTCTGTTCAGTAACGGATTGCTTTTGGTGTCGACTCGTGTTAAAATGACGAGGTAACTAAATATAACGACACAGCCCGTCGCAGCTCCAAAAGCGGCGGGCGAGGAAAAAGGAGTAACCTAATGTCTGTAACAGTAGACATGAAAGCTTTGTTTGAAGCTGGTGTTCATTTCGGACACAAAACCAGCCGCTGGCACCCGAAGATGGCGCCATATATCCATTCAAAACGCCAGGATAGCCATATCATTGACTTGGCGAAGACGGCTGAGGCGCTAGAGAAGGCGCTGCCGGAGCTAACTAAGATCGCCGCCAGCGGTAAAAAGGTTCTGTTTGTCGGCACGAAAAAACAAGCCAAAGACGTGGTGCGCCAAGCGGCCGAGAGCATCAATCAGCCGTACGTGGTTGAGCGCTGGATCGGCGGTATGCTGACCAACGGCGTAACAATCGCTCAGCAGATCAAGAAACTGAAGAACCTCGAGAAGCGTATGGCGTCGGGCGACCTGGAAAAGCGCTACAACAAACTAGAGGTGCAGCGCTTCCAAGAGGAAATTGATAACCTGAATTTCAAATACGGCGGTATTAAGAATCTGATGGGCAAGCCGGGCGCGGTGGTCGTGGTTGACGCGCTGACTGATGCGAATGCAGTGCGCGAGGCGGAGACTTTGGGCATCCCAGTATTTGCCGTGGTTGATACCAATGTCAATCCAACGGGTATCAATTACGTTATCCCAGGCAACGACGATGCAATCAAGAGCATCCAGCAGCTGCTTGACTACTTCACGGCGGCGGTAGCCGAGGGTGCGGGTAGCGTGAAGGCTGAAGAAAAACCAGTGAAAAAAGAGGAGAAATAGGATGGGAGTTTCAGTTGACGACATTAAAAAGCTGCGCGAATTAACTGGCGTGGGCTTGACCGATGCAAAGAAGGCGCTGGTCGAGACTGATGGCAATTTTGACAAGGCGCTGGAGGCGATGCGTAAAAAAGGCTTGACCAAGGCCGAGAAAAAGGGCGACCGCGAGGCGCGCGAGGGTTTGATCGAGAGCTATGTGCACTCTGGCCGAATTGGCGTGGTGGTTGAGGTGAACTGCGAGACTGATTTTGTGGCACGCTTGGATGATTTCAAGACGTTGGCGCACGAAATCGCTATGCAGATTGCAGCCATGAGTCCGAAGTATGTTTCTGAGACGGACATTCCGGCTGAGGAAATGGAGCGAGTGAAGGCAGAGCTGATGGCCAGTGAAGCACTCGCAAGCAAGCCTGAAGAGATGCGCGAAAAAATCGTTGAGGGTCAATTGAAAAAGCATTTTGTCGAACAGGTATTGATGAGCCAGGCATACATCTTGGACGATTCTAAGACAGTTGAGCAGCACGTCAAGGAAGCGATCGCTAAACTCGGCGAGAACATCGTGGTGCGCCAGTTCAGGCGAATCGAGCTGGGTGTGAGCGAGTAGCTCTGAGCTTATTCGGGTGTCGTTCATATCTAGCTAGACCCCCGGTGCTAGCATATTGATCCGTAAGGGTGTTAAGATTTTATGTGTTGACAATATATTAAATCTGTGATAGTATAGAGCATAAGATTAACTACAGTGATATTAAAACATATGAAGAATATGAGGTCTGTATGCATAAAATGAGCCCCGAATCAAGCGTAAGAACATCCTACACTGGCCACATGATTGATGGGTGGGGGAGCCTCTCTGAAAAAGGGGCAGACTCTACTACTCCTGAACAGGATGGCCGTAATGGGGTGATGGCTATCGAGACAACCACCGATAAAAATAATCGAAAGTTTGCAGAAATTCCTGGGTATGAAGAGATCCGCCGACAGATTATTGATAGTAATGTATCTCATTCAGGGGAAACGGACGGCTGGAGCGCTGCTGCGTTACCAGAGAGCAAGACTCAAGGATGGGTTGATCCGTTTGAGCAAACACCAGGTGGTCGTCGAGAGTCTTTGGCAAAACGAATTGTTGGTGGCCTGAAAGGTTTAGGAGAAAAACTATCAAACCATGGCGGGGCGGCAAAGAGGAAAATTGGTGAAGTATTCAGTAAGGCAGCTGAGACCGGGAATAGCCTAAAAGAGACTATCGGTCAGGCTGCCCAGAGTGCTAAGGGGCGTCGTGCTGAACGCCGTCAGCAACGCGAGGAGGCTCGCGAGAACCGTGAAAATGAGTTGGCTACAAAAAGGCAGGGGCGTCAGGAGCGAACTCAGAAGCGCAAAGAGGCGGCAGGCGAACGCCGCGAGGCAGCCAGGAATGACAGAAATGCTGAAGTTGAGGATTTGCGAAAAAGGGCTGGACTCAGAGAAGAGATCGTAGCCATAGAAGGTAAGCAGAGGGGTGCTGATACAGAAATCGCTGAAACGAAAGCAGAGATTGAAGCAATGTCGAGTGGCGAACTGGTGAGCGCATTTGAACGGCTCACGGCGGCACGTGAGGCGTACGAGAGCAGTAGACACCCAGTTGGTTCTCTCGAAAATAAACAACTGGCGTTAGCAGAAAGTATAGCAGAAAGTGCATGGCGAGTCGCCAGCGGTCAAGTCGAGATGCTCAAGCTTAGCTTGCAAGAACTTGAGATGAAACGGCAAGGTCTTGAGAGTCAGCGCCAAGAGGCTCTCGATAAGATTCGTGAGATAAATGAGCAGCGAGGTAAGCGTACAACGGCTGCCAAGGAAAGGAAGGCGGCACGCCGCGCGGCGCGCCAGGAAAAGCTGGCGGGTGTAAAGGAGATGATCGGTGATGGTTTTCAGTCTGCTGGCGAGCGGGTCAGTGCCACTGCCGATCGGTTAGGTAGGGCGGCTGGCAGTGCAACCGAGCGAATCGGTGAGATGCGCACTACCGTAGCGCAGCGACTGCGGGATATCGGTAGCTACCTATCACGTCCGGTTGCTTTCATGGGACGTAAGACAAAAGAAACGCTCACGGTAATGGGCGAGTTTAGCCAACGGGTTGGTAGGGCAGCGGTTGCAGGTCATGTAGCATTCACACAGGAAATGCAAAACTCGAATTCTAATGTAGGTGATAAGGTCTAATCCTAACGAGATAAATAGTAGGCAGCTTGTTGAGGAAATTGATACGACAGTTGAGATAACTAATAAAATAAAAAAGGATAGTTTATGAATAACGACAATACACCACAGGTTAATCTTGATGAGGCGTTGATTACGGTCGGTCGGCTGCGAGAAATGGGTATTAATCTGCCAGAACAGCAATTGCAAGAGTTAGCCACTCATGTGCAAAATACGATTAATGAGCGAATTGGTGAGGAGGTCGTGGAATCTCTAACAGGTGAACAGCTGGAAGAATTAATCACAATGCAGGATAATGGTGCGCCGGGTGATCAGATTAGTGAGTGGTTGCGCGCACGAGTACCGGATTATGAACAAATAGTTGAAGACAATACGATCATTGTACTTGGCGAAGTCGCTGATGACATTGATGCAATTCAACAACCAAAACCTGAAGCCGAGCGAGAGTGAATAATATCGTCACGCTTAGCTTAGCATGATACATCCCGCCAAAATGGCGGGCTTTTAGCGCGTTGAGATTATCAAACAATCATCCCTCTGGTGGCGGGCGTCGGTGGTGGTGACTACGAATTGATGGTGCTGAATGGTCTCTTGGAGGAGCTTTTCGCGGGTGGCGTCCAGCTCGGAAAAGACGTCATCCAGGAGGATGAGTGGTCGCGATTGGCTAGCTTTTGTTTGCAGTTCCAGCTCGAGCAGCTTGAAAGCCAGCATAATGGTGCGCATCTCGCCGCGCGAGGCGACTTTGATGGCTGGCTGGCTGTGGAGGAAAATCGTAAAATCTTCGCGGTGTGGGCCGGCCGAAGTATGGCCTGTAGCGATTTCATAGTCGCGGGCGCGCTGCAGGCGGTCGAGAAGTGCCTGTTCGTATCGATCAAGCGATGCACTGGCTTGATAGATGGCTGCAAAAGCTATTTCGTGTCCCGCCAGCGCTGCATATAAACTACTCAGCACCGCCTCGTGCTTAGCTAGGAATGTGGCACGGGCTTGGGCAATGTGGGTTGCTAACTGGACGAACTTAATATCCCAGGCAAAGAGGTGATCGCGCCAGTTTTGGGTCGTCTCGTGGGGATGTTTGAGCAGCTCATTGCGCTGTAACAAGGTTCGGTGAAAGGCGCGGAGCGTGGCTTCGTATTGAGCATCCAGCCGAGATAATATACCGTCCAGAAAATCCCGTCGCCGCGATGGCGATGAGGAAATGAGTCGTAGCTCGCTCGGCTCAAATAGAACGACCGGTAGACGGTGCTTGCGGAGAAGGAGTTTGCTGCGGCTATCGTTAATCGTAAATTCTTTGCTTATTGTGCCGTCGGCTGTGCGGAGCAACTGGAGGCGTCGAGAGGCGTTGTCGGTTTCGAGGTGGATGATGGTTTGCGTTTGGTCGTGCTGCATGCAATCAGCAAGGCTGCCGCGAAAGCTGCTGCCGCGGAGGGCGACGTATATCGCTTCGAGCAAGTTTGTCTTGCCGGTACCGTTTGGTCCAACGATGACGGTGCCGCCTGGCGCCAGTGTCGTCTCATAAAGGCCGTAGGAGCGAAAATGATATAGTTTAATGTGTGTTATCACTGACGATAATTATATCACGCGGCTTCTTCTGGTGAGGTTAGTTCCGCATAGGGATCGGCTACCCGTTGGAGATTTTTTTGGTCCTCTGGATCAATGAGTTCTGGGTGAGAGAGAATGCTATGTTTGATGTGGGTTTCATGCAGCGAAAGTGGACGTTGCATGTTTCTATATTCGGGCAGTAGGTCTTGCTCGCTGCCACTAGTAATATCGTTTTTGATGACACATTCCCATGTGTCGGGCGCGCTCTCGATGAGCTCGACATGGTGAGTGCCGGTGACGCCCAGGTAATCAATAGGTACTGGCGGAAATTCGATGGTTGCTCGTGGTATTTCGGGGTGCTCCTCTATATACCAGTCTTCTGCACGGCGAATGGTCAATTCCTGTCCCTCGTATCTAACTTTTACGGTCTTGAAGCCGTCGGAGCGTTCTTTGTCGGCATCAAGAGTGTCGTTGTTTTCAGCGGCGATCGCGGTAGCCTCATCAAAGAATTGATTACTCTCGTCTTGGTCGCCTGGTGTTTTCACGTCGCCAGTAGGCTCGTTGATACCATCCGGGAGATTACCGTAAAGGTCTGCATTATAGCCACTGTTGCGTGCTGCAATTTCCTCAGGGTTAAGCGGCGACTCTTTCGTCTCATCAGTTCGCTTTAGTCGCTCAATATCGTAGGCCATCTTCTAAGTTTCTGTTTAATTATACGTTAACGTTTTGATTTTAGCATGAATATTTGGATAAGTCAAGCAGACAACCCCGTCAACAGTCTGCTATAATGGATGACAGATAACGGGAGGAAATATGTTTGACACACAACCATATGAGGATAAAATGGCGCAGGCGTTTAGTCATTTTCAGGACGAGCTGAAAAAGGTGCGGACAGGCCGGGCGCACGCCGGGATGCTGGACGGCGTGATGGTGGAGGCGTACGGGACGCGGATGCCGCTCAACCAGGTGGCAAATGTGACGGCGCCGGAGGCGCAGATGCTGCTGGTGACGCCGTTTGATCCGAGTAATATTACGGCAATTTCGGCAGCGATTCGCGATAATCAGAGCTTGGGCTTTAATCCGTCCGATGACGGTCGGGTGGTGCGGGTGCCAGTGCCGGCATTGACTGAGGAACGCCGCAAGCAATTAGTCAAGCAAGTGAGCGAAAAAGTCGAAGAGGCGCGGATCGCTATGCGGACAATTCGTCAGGACGCCCTGAAGGAGGCCAAGCGTATGAAGGACGCCAAGGATCTCGGTGAGGATGATTATAAGCGAGTCGAGAAGGAAATTGATGTGCTGATGAGTAAGGTGCAGGCACAAATTGACGAAGCGTTTAAGGCAAAAGAAAAGGATGTGTTGACGGTTTGATGAGTCAGACATTTGCCGAGCGCGTGAAAGAATTAGGGCTGCCACTGGATCAGATTATTATCATTGGCAGCGGTATTTTGGATCAATTAGGAATTCGTCAGTCCACTGATATTGATGTGGCGGCTGGTCGAGTGGTATTAGAAGAAACTGCTCGTAGCGGTGGCTGGGTCAGAAAGCTTGATACAAACCAACGCCAGTATTTGGTGAAGTATGATGGATCGGTCGAGATCTGGGACGGCTGGGAGATTGACGGGCGAATTGTTGAGTATGACGAGCTACTGGACTACGCGGTGGAATATGACGGTGTGAAGTTTGTTAATCTAGATTTTCTGCGGCGCTGGAAAAACTGGCGCGGGCGCGAAAAAGATATCCAGGATGTGAGGTTGATTGATGAGTGGAGGGCGAAACATGAGTGAAAAAACAGAATTGCCGAGGCACGTTGGTTTTATCGTTGACGGTAATCGTCGCTGGGCGAAGCAGCACGGGCTGCCGGCTTATGAGGGGCACTTGGCGGGATACAACAGCCTGAAGGATGTGCTACTGGAGACGTTGCGCCGTGGCGTCAAGTATGCGAGTGCGTATGTGTTCAGTACAGAAAATTGGAAGCGCTCCGAGGAGGAGGTCGGGCATTTGATGGGTCTGCTGCTCAAGGTGCTGGAGTCAGACGTGCCAATATTTTTGGAGCATAATGTGCGGATGCGGGTGATTGGCTCACGCGAGGGGCTGTCAGAGACCTTACGAAAAGCGATTGAGCGCGCCGAGGAGCGAACGCGAAATTTGACGGGCGGCGAGCTGCTTTTGTGTCTCAATTATGGCGGACATTTGGAAATTGCCGACGCGGTTAAAAAAATTGTTCAGTCGGGCGTGGCGGCCGAAGACGTGACACCAGAACTGATCGCTCAGAACTTATATGCGCCAGAAGTGCCGCCGTGTGACCTCATTGTGCGAACAAGCGGCGAACAGCGATTGAGTAATTTCATGCTGTGGCGGGCGGCATACAGTGAGCTAATGTTCATCGAGAAAAACTGGCCGGACATGACGATAAAAGATGTGGAGTTCATTCTGGAGGAGTACAAAAAACGTAATCGGCGCTTTGGAGGGTAATAATGGTGTTCATTGGAATTTTGGTTGGGCTGATCATACTGGTTTTGCTGGTGGTGGTGCACGAATTGGGTCACGCGATCGTGGCGCGGCGTAACGGTGTGGTGGTTGAAGAATTTGGTATCGGCTTTCCGCCAGCTGCAAAAAAATGGCGGCCTAAAACGAGCTTTCTCGGCAAGAATGTGGTGTTTAGTCTAAACTGGCTGCCGCTCGGCGGGTTCGTCAAACTGAAGGGCGAATACGATTCTGCCGAAGGCGCGGGAACGTATGGCGGCGCTACTTTTTGGGTAAAGACCAAGATTTTGCTAGCCGGCGTGATGATGAATTGGCTGACGGCCGTCCTGCTGTTTATGATATTGGCGCTGGTGGGGATGCCAAAAATTTTACCACAGCAAGCGGTGCTGCCGTTTGATTCACGGGTGGAACGTTCGGCACTAACGGTGGCACGAGTGACACCAGGTTCGCCAGCGGAGAAAGTTGGCCTTCAGCGTGGCGATGAGATGCGAAAGATTGGCGATCATAATGTGGCAACGCCAGCCGAGCTGTTGGCAGCCACGAAAGCGCAGGCCGGTCGTGAGGTGACGATTGAGTTGGTGCGCGGTGGTCAGACGCTCACCAAGCAAGTCCGGCTACAAACTGCTGAGCAAGCAAAAAATGGCGGCTATCTCGGCGTCGGCCCGCAACAGACGGAAACGATTCACAGTACCTGGTCGGCGCCAATCGCAGCAGTGGTGACCACGGGGCAGTTGACGTATGAGACAGTGGCGGGCGTTGGCTCGATCCTCATAAAAACGATCAACGGGACGATCGGGCAATTATTTGGTTCGTCAGAATCTCGCCAGGCGGCCAAGGCTGATCTGGCGGCGGTTGGTGAAAGTGTGGCCGGTCCGGTTGGCATCCTGGGTGTGCTGTTTCCGTCAGTGCTCAGCTCTGGTCTGACGCAGATTTTATTGCTGGCGGCGATCATTTCGTTGACGCTAGCGGTGATGAATGTACTGCCAATTCCGGCACTAGACGGCGGGCGGTGGTTTACGATGGCGGGCTTTAAATTATTCAAGAAGAAATTAACTAAAGAGCGCGAGGAAACGATTCAAGGCATCGGTTTTTTGGTGCTAATGGCGCTGACGGTTTTAGTGACATGGAGTGACATCACGAAGGTATTAAGGGGATAAAATATGAGAAAGCTCGCGAGAAGTGAAAAAACCCAGTCGACAAAGGGGCGGCTGAATAAAAATAATTGGTGGTTGCTCATCGCGCTGCCAGTGTGGACGTATGCGGCGTTTTGGATGGCGCAGTTAGTTGTGCTTGGCCTAGTGTGGGTATTGCATCGGGTCGGCGTGCCGCTTGGTTCGGTGAATGAGGTGCTGCTGAACGCGACGGGCTCGGTCGTTGTGTATGTACTGGCGGTGACCTTGGTGGTGGGCCTGCCGTTTTATGTCCGTCGCCGCCGGACGACGCTGAAAGAAATGGGAGTGACCGATTGGCCGTCGTGGTGGGACGTGGTGATTACACCGGCGGCCTTTATTGTATACACGATTTGTTCAGCGGTGTTTTTAACAGTGGTGACTAAACTGATAGCAATTGATATTCACCAGCCACAAGCACTGCCATTCTCGCAGTCAATACTCGGTACCCAGTGGCAATATATCGCGGCATTTATGACGATAGCAGTATTGGCACCAGTGGCGGAGGAGCTATTATTCCGCGGCTATTTGTATGGTAAATTGCGGCGGACGGCACCGGTTTGGCTGGCGGTTTTGATCACCAGTTTGACGTTTGGGGCGGCGCATTTGTGGGGAGGCAGCGGGTCGCTCCAGTGGGCGGTCGCGGCAGACACCTTTGTGCTGAGTATCGTGATGAGCCTAGCGCGGGAGTATACCGGCGCGATCTGGGTGCCAGTTTTGATGCATATCGCGAAAAACAGCATTGCTTTTTATGCATTGTACGTTAATCCAAATCTTTTAGAGCAACTAAAGTCAGCGCTGCTGCCACTCATTGGAGGAATATAAGATGCGAATGAGTCAACTATTTACCAAAACAGCCAAGACCGCACCGGCGGACGAAGTGTCAAAAAATGCCCAGCTCCTCATCCGCGCGGGATTTGTGTATAAGGTGATGGCTGGGGTGTACGCCTATACGCCGTTGGGACTGCGTGTGCTGGAAAACATCAAGCAAATTGTCCGTGAGGAGATGAATGCGATTGGTGGTCAAGAATTGATCATGACGAATTTGCAGCGCCGCGAGACCTGGGAGGCAACTGGTCGCTGGAGTGATGAAGTGGTCGATGTGTGGTTCAAAACTCGCTTGCAAGACGACACTGAGCTGGGGTTAGCCTGGAGCCACGAAGAAGCGATTATGGAAATGATGCAGCAATATGTCAAAAGCTATAAGGATCTACCGGTCAGCGTGTATCAGTTTCAGACCAAGCTGCGCAATGAACTCCGATCAAAGAGCGGTATTATGCGTGGCCGTGAATTTGTCATGAAGGATATGTACAGTCTGCACGCCACACAGGAGGACATGGATCAGTATTATGAGCGGGTTATCGAGGCGTATAAGCGCTGTTATGCACGGTTTGGCATTGGTGACAGTACATTTGTGACGTTTGCTGGTGGCGGGGCGTTTACTAAGTTTAGTCACGAGTTTCAGACGATATGTGAAGCGGGTGAGGATACACTATACGTCAATGCTGACCAAACGGTAGCTGTTAACGAAGAAGTGCTAGATGACGCTACTAAGGAATTGGGTATCAGTAGAGATGATCTGCTGCCAGTTGTCAGTGCGGAGGTGGGCAATATCTTTAAATTTGGTACCGAAAAAGCTGAACAGATGGGTATCATGTACACCGGTGAAGATGGCAAGCAGTATCCGATTTACCTTGCCAGTTACGGTATCGGCATCACGCGGGTGATGGGTGTGATTGCCGAAAAAATGTCGGATGATAAGGGGTTGGTCTGGCCGGAGAATATCGCACCGTTCAAAGTTCATGTGGTGGCGATTGGTGACAAGGGTCAGGAGCTAGCGAGTACATTATATACCGAGTTGGCGGAAAAGGGCATGGAGGTGCTACTGGACGATCGGGTTGAGCGGCCGGGCGTCAAGTTCGCCGATGCGGAGTTGATGGGTCTGCCATGGCGGATTACGATTGGTGAGCGAGCGATTGACGGTGATGGATTATTTGAACTGACCGAGCGGGCAACTGGCGAGACAAAGAAGTTGGATTATCAGCAGCTGCTCGGGTTTTGTTTGGAGCGCGGGTGATCACATTGTCTGACATGTGCGACGGAAGTCGGATTGCACCAGGGGCTCCGTCATGTATTGACATGGTTTGGGGTGATTGCTATACTCGTAGAGACTTAAATAACCATATGGATAAGCGCTATATATAGCACTTTTTGTTTTTGTAGACGCTATATATGGAGTGAGGAGAGTAACATGAATAAGGTATATCAGATTACTGAGAGTGGCCAGCATGAGCTAGAACGAGAGCTGGAGGAGCTGAAGAGTCGGCGCGGCGAGATCGCTGATAAAATCGCGGCAGCGCGGGATTTTGGTGATTTGAGCGAAAATGCAGAGTACGATGCGGCGCGTGAGGCCCAAGGGCTGCTAGAAACGCGCATTACCGAGATCGAAACAATTTTGCAGAATGCGAGCATTATCCAGGCTGGCAGTAGTTCGACGGTGGCGCTAGGTAGTACAGTAGAACTGGAGGCAAATGGCAAGGCGGTGACTTATACCGTCGTTGGGCCGGTCGAGGCGGATCCGCTAGAAGGGAAGGTCTCGAATGAGTCGCCGATCGGTCAAGCGCTGATGGGTAAGGCAGTTGGTGATACAGTAACGATCAGCACACCAAAAGGCGAGTTGGCGTATACGGTGGTGGCGCTGCGGTAGGATCTTGAGGCGATATTTGCGACAGTTTGTTACTTAAAATACGTTACGAAAGATGCGATATAGTATGCGCGACAGTGTATGTTGCTTTCTGAATATACGCCGCCTCGTCGTTATTTTTAATTTCTTTTGTACAGCTCGGTGTGCCTGCTGTCGTACTTCTTCTAATGTCAGTTGCTGAGACCCACTTTCAGATAACTGGTTGAGAATGATGTCATCTTCTACTGGCAGGTTCTGTTGATTAAACTGCTCCATGATCGTTTTTGCCGGTGCAGCATCGGTTTTTGGATGATAAAAGCTGTGTATTGCTAGAGTTACTCGGCCGAGACACTTTTGCATTTCTTTAGAAAGCTCACCAGGTTCAAGCTCCAATTCCTTGAGCGCATCCTCGAGAGCGTATGCTTCCTCTGGATATTCTTCACGGAGTAAATCAGTCGCATTAACCACATTCATTAGTGTACGGAGTGGATAGGTTTGATACTCCGCCTTACCTCTTAGTTCTGCCACCCATGAACGGGCGTCATGGCAGAGCTCTTTTGCTTGATCTGGATCGTCGCAGCGATCGGGCAAGTCCACTTCCCATGAGGACGTCGAGGTCTCTGGGGGCGTCGGGGTTTTATCTCTTGTTAGCAGCGTATCCATACCAGTTTTGAGCATCGTTCTCCATTATCCAATAAACGCTTCATCTTTGCAAGACCATTGGATAATGTTTATTAAAAGCGCGTTGGTAATAAGTGATATAATTAACATATGAAGCGGTTTTTCTTTGGGATGGTCGCGGTGATGGCGCTGTTGGTTGGACTCGGGTCAACGGCACAGGCGACAAATAATTTTACGATTAGTAATTACAATGTCGATATGGAGTTGGGGCGTGATAACGAACGGCGTTCGACACTGCGTACCAAATTGACCATTACTGCGAATTTTCCGCCGCGGCAGAACCATGGTATTGCACCGGTGTTCGTCAAGCAGTATGATAAACATCCGACTCACTTTACGCTGGAATCAGTGACGGATGAGCGAGGTACGCCGCTGGAGTATAAGTGGTATAATGATGAGCTGAGAATTGGCAATAAAGACACCTATGTTAAGGGTAAAAAGACCTACGTCATTACCTATGCGCAGCGGGACGTAACGAAATTATATCACGATACGGGTAAACAGGAGTTTTATTGGGATGCGATCGGCACTGCTTGGCAGGTGCCAATTCAGTCAGCATCGGTGACGCTCAAGCTGAGTCCCGAGCTGGTGGCTGCTAAACGAACGAACCTCCAGTGCTATCAGGGTCGGTTCGGTAGTAATCAGCGCTGCGAGGTACGTGAACAGGGTGATACGTTGACAGCGACAGCCCGCGCACTGCCAAATCAGGCGGGCGTGACGATCGCGGTCGGATTTATGCCGGGGACATTTGCGGCATATCAGATGTCATTCATGGAACAGCTGATTGATTGGTGGGCGAAATTGCAATTGGTATTGCTAGCGGTGGCGCTGATATTGGCGGGGGTGATCATCGTGGCTTATTATCGGTCGATTGGCCGCCGTAAAGAACTGGAGCCAATTCCGCCGGAGTATTTGCCACCGCGAGGTACGAGCGTGACGACGTCGGCCAAGCTGGTGCAGTCGTTTCATATGGTCAAGGGGTCGGTGATGGCGGCGCAAATGATAGACCTGGCGGTGCGCCACTACATTCAGGTTATCGAGGTGAAGCCGCGTACGACATGGCGAACAGCTGAGTACGAAGTGAAAGTGATACAAGCTCCGGGTAAACTCCTGGCCGAGGAGCAAGAAATGCTGAGGAATATATTTGGCTCCTCGCCGAAAGTTGGTAAGCGGTTAAATCTAAAAACGCTGCGTAACAATGCGCCATACGCGGCGCGAGTACGCTACAGCGCAAAGCAAATGAAGGGGCGGCTTACCGACGACTATGGTTTGCAAGCGCGCGAGCCGCAGCACACCCGACGATTTCGACGGTACGCGATAATTATCAGTATTTTTGCGGTGCTGTTGTTGTCGCCGGTGCTCTTGGTGTTGGCGGGGATGGTGTTTTATCTGTCGTTTGGTAAGGTGCTGACCGACAAGGGTCTGGCGCTCAGGCGGCATCTGGCGGGCCTGAAGAGGTACATTGGCGTGGCTGAGGTCGAGCGTTTGCAGATGCTGCAGAGTCCTGAGGGCGCGGAAAAAGTAAAGGTTGACGCGGCTGATGAGAAACAGCTGGTGAAATTGTACGAGCGGGTACTGCCGTACGCGGTGTTGTTTGGGCAGGAAAAAGAGTGGAGTGCGCAGCTGGGTAAGTACTATGAGCAGGTCGGCGAGCAACCGGATTGGTACAGCGGCCAGGGTGTGTTTAATGCGGCAGTATTTTCGGCAGGAATGAGTAGTTTGTCGAGTACGGCCGTAAGCGTCAGCTCCTTTGAATCTTCGACGGGTGGCTCAACTGGCGGTGGCTTCGCTGGAGGCGGCGGAGGCGGCGGCGGAGGCGGCGGCTGGTAAGCACCATGCCTGATGTTGTATTGCTAGTATTGGCGGCGGTTTTGCTGTTGCTCTCGGGGTCGTTCTCGGGCTTGAACATCGGGTTGATGATGGCGCGGCCGGATGATCTGCGGCGTAAGGCCCGGCACGGTGACGCGATCGCTGCCCGGGTCTATCGCTACCGCAAGGATGGCTACTATCTGATTTTTTGTATTTTACTCGGTAATGTTGGCGTCAATACCGCGATGTCGATTTTGCTGGGTAATATGACGAACGGCGTGATTGGCGGGTTGATTGCCACGCTGCTGATCACTATGTTTGGCGAGATTTTGCCGCAAGCGATTTTTACGCAGCGCGGCTATCGTTTTGTGCGGCATTTCTTTTGGCTGCTGGATGTGATTTATGTGTTATTTTGGCCGTTGGCCCGGCCGATGTCGAAGCTACTGAACCGCTGGCTGGGCAAGGAAACGCCGCAGCTGTATTCACATCAGGAGTTGGAGCAGATTATTCATGAGCATGCTGAGCGGTCGGATAGTCCGGTCGATTACGATGAAAGCCGGATTGCTTCGGGTGCGCTGCAATTTAGTAAAAAGACAGCGGGCGACTTGGTGACGCCGATGAGTGAGGTATTTACCGTGGATCTGGATGATGAGCTGGACGCAACGCTACTCGCGCAGGTCAAACGCGCCGGTCATTCGCGGATCCCGGTGCGGGCTGATGGGCGGCTGGTAGGGATTTTATACGTCAAAGATGTGGCGGGGCGCGAGCTGCCGCTACCGATTAGTCAACTGTACCGCGATAAGATTCACGACATCGACGTGCGGTCGCGGCTGGACACGGTGCTCAGCCGATTTATCCAAACCCGCAATCATTTGTTTGTGGTGATGGATGACGAGAGGGAGCTGGGGATTATCACGCTAGAGGACGTGATTGAGGAGATCTTGGACCAGGAAATTGAGGATGAATACGACGAGAAATAGTAAATAGCTTGACTTTTTATAGTACCTTGTATAACATAGTACTATGTATAATGAAAATATAAGGAGCATAGCATGAGAAGAGTTGACATTATCAAGCGGGCGGGACGGAATCTTCGCCAGTCAAAAGGTCGGACGATTTTGACGTCGTTGGCGATTTCTGTCGGGGCGTTTACGATTGGTTTGGCGCTGATGGCTGGTGAGGGTGGTCGACTGTACACCAATAGTATCGTTGACGCGGCTGGCGATAAAAAAGTAATTATGGTCAATAAAAAGATTGAAGCAGATAAGAAAGATAAATTACCAGAATATGGTAATTCGGCAGAAGAAGCTGACAAAAATAAAGCATCGGCGGCGCGCAGCAAATATTTGCTCAACGACAAGGACTTGGAGAAGATCCGACGAACACCGCACGTAAAAACGGTAACGCCGGCGTATTCGACTGATGGCGTGGCGTATGCTAAGAGTTCAGCGAGTGATAAAAAATTTGCACTGGCGGTGGGTGTTAAAATGGATAGGACTCGGGCAGAATTGGCGGCAGGAACCCTGGAGGATTTTATGCCAAAACCGGGCGAGATTATCATCCCGGATGATTATGTGAAGCAGTTGGGCTTTAAGGATGCGCAGTCGGCGATTGGCCAGACACTAACCTTGGGCGTGCGTAGTGCAGCGCGGGGTGGTAATGTTGCCAAAGAGGTATCATTCAAGATCGCGGCGGTGGACAAAAAATCAGACACCATTTTGTTTTATGAACCAATGCTGAGAATTTCGACGGCTGATGCTAAGGCTATCTATGAATTTAGCCACGACAAGAGCCAACCACATCAGTATTCAACGGCGATTGCTTTGGTGGATGACGAGAAGAATGTTGATGTTGCCAAAGACGAAATCAATAAAGATTACAGTGCGTATTCGATTCAGGATATTCGAAAAACGTTGCTGACAATGGTCAATGTGGCTCAAGCGGCACTGGCGTCATTTGGTGGATTAGCATTGCTGGCGAGCGTATTTGGGATTATTAACACTATGTATATTTCGGTGTTGGAGCGTACTAGCCAAATTGGTTTAATGAAGGCGCTGGGGATGCGCGGCCGTGATATCGGTAAATTATTCCGCTATGAAGCAGCGTGGGTTGGTTTGCTGGGCGGACTGATTGGCGTTGGCTTGGCGAGTTTGGTGACGTTGCTGAATCCAGTGATTACTAGTGCGCTGAAGTTGGGCGCGGGAACGAATTTGCTGGTGATTAATCCGCTACACATTGGTTTGCTGGTGGTTGGTCTGGTGGTGATGGCGGTTATTTCCGGCTGGCTGCCAAGCCGCAAAGCGACAAAATTAGACCCAATTGAGGCATTAAGGACGGAATAGGAGAAATATCATGATTGAACTGAAAAATGTGACGAAGATTTACGGCAAAAAGAAAAACCAATTTATGGCGCTGAAAAATGTCAGCTTAACCATCCCGACAGGAGCCAGCGTGGCTATCTTAGGAAAATCTGGCTCAGGAAAATCGACGCTGATGCACGCTATATCAGGGTTGGATAAGCCGCAAAAAGGCCAAGTTATCATTGACGGGCAAGATATATTGCAGCTAAAGTCAAAGCGTGTCGATGAATTTCGCGCCAAGAAAATTGGCTTTATTTTCCAGAGTTTCTTCGTCCAGGGCAATGAAAGCGTGATTGACAATGTCAGTTTGCCGCTGGAAATTGCGCGGCTGCCACGGAAAAAGCGAGCGCATAAAATCAACGTGGCGCTTAAGGCGGTGGATTTGTACGATAAGCGCAAGAATCGCGCCAAAGACTTGTCGGGCGGGCAAAAGCAGCGCTTGGCGATTGCTCGGGCAATTGTCGGCGATCCGCAAATCATCTTTGCCGACGAGCCGACCGGCAACCTGGACAGCGAAACTGGCGCGAAAGTGGAAGAATTGCTATTTGATTATAATAAGCAAAAGGGTGTCACGCTGATTGTAGTGACACACGACGTCGACCTGGCGAAGAAATGCGATTATCAGATCATAATTAAAGACGGGCGGATTGAAAAATCAACTGTGCCAGAGGATGGTCGTCATGGACGTTAGTGCTTACGCGGAAAGCTTGGCGATTCAGCTGCGCAAAGGTTTCCTGGTGTACTGCGTGCTGCTGGTTTGCGCCAAGCAAGCGCAATACACCGGCGACATCATCAAGCAGCTCAGCGATTCGGAGCTGATGGTAGTGGAAGGCACGATTTATCCGCTGCTCAGCCGCTTGCAAAAATACGGCTACCTGCAGCACGAGTGGCAGGAAAGCGAGCAAGGCCCGCCGCGCAAATATTATTCGCTGACTGACCAGGGCGCGCAGTTGGTGGACGAATTGAAAAAACGCATCACAATGTTAAATACTTCGCTGAAAAATCTCGAGAAAGGAGCAAAGCGATGAAAGAAATAACCAGAATCC